>ERZ827522.470-NODE-470-length-51249-cov-8.879459_pt1 | contig 51249 bp, 49 predicted proteins | sample MGYA00519580_ERZ827522 | MGnify/ENA primary metagenome ERZ827522 (study PRJEB31778, sample SAMEA3449340) | human gut metagenome | biome: human gut; feature: human-associated habitat; material: faeces | place: United Kingdom | collected 2010/2012 ... | reverse complement strand
ATAATGAATGTAATGAGATAGAAAAATTATGTATTCTCTTTCAAGAAGATATAGAAAAATATAAAAGAGAAATAAAGGAAGATGAGATTATGGAAGAAGCTTATGAAACATTAGAAAATATTAGTAGTGATGAGAAAATTATAGGATTATATGATGCTGAGAAAGTAGAACAAAAAATATTGAATACCAGATTAAAAGGTGCGAAACAAGAAGGTATCGAAGAAGGTATTCAACAAGGTATCAAACAAGGTATTGAACAAGGATTTCAACGAAGAAATATGGAAATAGCTAAAAATTTATTATCTCAAAATGTAGATATGGATGTTATTATGAGTGCTACGGGTTTAACCAAAGAAGAAATAGAAAAGTCATAAAGGTTATTGCTAAATAGATAATGTTTTGCTATAATGAAACTATCAAAAAGTAAATCATAATATAGTTTGTGAAAGGCAAAATGTCGCGTTTGCCGAGAGCAAATGGGGGGCAAAAGCCTCTCTTTTCTAATATGTAGGAAGGGAATGATAAATCATGAAAAGGAAAGGATTTACACTAATAGAATTACTAGCAGTTATTGTAATATTAGCGATAATCGTTTTGATTGCAACTCCAACAATACTAGGAGTCATCGAAAAAGCAAAAAAAGGAGCTTTTAAAGATAGTGTATATGGATTAATAGATGCGACAAGTATATATATGGCAGAAAATATAGAAGAAGGAGATTTAAAATTTATCTGTGACGGAACGTATTGCCAATTAGAAAATGGTGATAAATTATCTTTCAAAGGAGAAATTCCAAAAAGTGGCGCCATTAAAGTAGATGAAAATCAAAGAATAAGTGTTGAGTATATTAGTAATGGAAAATATTGTGCTTATGGTACAATGGATAATTTAGTAATTGATAAGGATTGTGAACAACTAGATACTACTGAAAAAGCTAATTATACAGTAAATCATTATCAAATGAATGTAACAGGAACAGGATATACACTAAAAGAAACAGAAACGTTATCAGGAAGTGCCGGATATCCAATTACACCAAATACGAAATCTTATGCTGGTTTTACAAGCCCAACAAAACAAACTGTTACAGTTGCATCAGATGGCTCAACAATAATCAATTATAATTACACTAGAAATCAATATACCGTAACGGTAAATAGAGGAACAGGAATAGCTAGTGTCAGTGGAGCAGAAACATATTATTATGGTGCTGCTGTAAATTTAGGATATAGTTTAACAGCAGGATATCATTTCTCATCATGGAGCGGAACTTATAATACTGGATCATTTACAATGCCAGCAGGAAATGTAACAATAACTGCAAATGGAGCAGGAAATGTTTACTATATTGCTTACAATGGAAATGGAGCAACTAGTGGAAGTATGGGAACAACAACATGTACGTATGGTCAGAACTGTACTTTAGCAGGACTTGGTTTTGCTAAACCAGGATATCATCTTAATAATTGGAATGGATCCAATGGAGGAAGCTATTCAAATGGTCAAACAGTAAGTAATTTAACGACAACGAATGGGGCAACTATTACTATGTCTGCAAATTGGGCATATAATAATGGAACAGCTGTTTATTATAATCCAGTAACAAATAGTAAATGTAATCAGGGTGAGGCAGTTAGTACAACAGAAACAAAAACAGGGTGTATGAAATGGTATATATTTAATGATGAAGGAGAAAATATTTCAACAGTAAATATGATACTAGATCATAATACAACGGCAAAAATAGCTTGGGATACAAACAAAGGACTATCATATGAAGAAAGCGATGTTAAACAAGAAGTAGAGAAATTAGTAAGTGAATCAAACTGGAAAGTAACTCCAAGATTAATTACAGGAGAAGAAGTAGCAAAAATTACGGAAAATACAAGCTGGACAAGTACAGGAAGTTGGTTTTATTTAGATAGTAATAATCAAACACAAACAGCAACAAGCCAAGGAGCAAGTAAATATGCATGGTTATTTGACTATACAGATAATTGTACAAGTTATGGATGTAATATAGTAGATTCAAGTACTTGGGGATATTGGACGTCAACATCAACAAATGGAATACTTGGCTCTAGTGCATGGTTCTTGTCTGCCAATGGTCACTTCTCCAATGTTAGTGTTAGTATAAACATACTTGTTGGTGTACGTCCAGTAATCACAGTTTCAAAAACTATTATTCAATAAACATAAAGATACTCTAATTATTTAGTTAGAGTATTTTTTTAATATTGTCATATTATTAAAGATTCTTCATATTCTTAATTAGATAATACCAGGAGGGAATAAAATGATTAATAAAAAAAATATTTGGTTTTTGACATTATTTAGTTTGATATTAGTATTAAGTGTTTATTATATAACAATGCCTTCAGAATTGTTACTTACTAATTTTACTGGAAAAGAATTAGAAACAAGTAGTAGCAAAGATACAAATGTTTCAGTAGAAGAAAGTACCGTTATAGCAGCTTTAAAAGTACAAGATGAAGAAGAAAGATTAGAAGAATTAGATAGTTTAAAATTAATCTTAATGGATACTAAATCAACCGTAGATGAAAAAAATAAAGCTTTTGATAAAATGAAAAACTTAGATATCAATAAAGCAGAAGAAACAAAATTAGAAGAAAAAATCAAAACAGAATTCAATTTAGAAAGCTTTATTAAAATAGAAAATGATAAAATTAAAGTAGTTGTAGATAGTGATAAAAACGATACATCCTTAGCTAATAAGATTATGAGATCTATCCAATCTAATTACACTGAGAAGATGTATATTACAGTAGAATTCAAATAGGTTAAAAATACTCACGCTTTTATAAAAACTACATAAAATAATATGAGTTAATATAAAGCCACCCAACTTAGGAAGTGAGGGAAACCTGTGAGTAAAAAAATATTGACAAAACGTGAACGTGAAGTATTTGAACTATTAATTCAAAATAAAACAACAAACGAAATTGCTGAAACATTAAATATCAGTGAAAAAACTGTTCGCAATCATATTTCTAATTCTATGCAAAAATTGGGAGTAAAAGGCAGAGCTAGTGCTGTAATTGAACTTTTAAAACTTGGCGAATTATCCATATAAAATCGCATGAATATGCGATTTTTGAATACAATTTATTAGGTGATTTTATGTTGAAAAAGATGTTTACCAAAAAACTCATTTTAATTATGGCTGTCACATTTAGTTTAACATTGGTTTGTTTAATTCCGAATGATTCTTCTAAATTGAATGCGAAACAAGAATTAAAATATGTCGATAAAGAAGTTGCTAAAAGTGTTGCTTACTTATTAGATTCTAATAACTATTTAGCTCGAACAATGGTTGTTACTTCCAATGCTAAAATAGAAGAAAAAGCTCGTGAATTAATGGAAATTTTAATTAAAGATGGAAAAGGAGAAAGTAAAATACCAAATGGTTTCCGTTCTTTAATTTCTAGTGAAACTAAAATCAATAGTGTTCATTATAATGATGGATTAATTAAAATAGATTTTTCGAGTGAATTATTAGATACTAATATTGAACAAGAAGAAAAAATTATTGAAGCAATTGTCTATACTTTAACAAGCATTGAAAATGTAGATAAAGTTATTATTTATGTAGATGGTGATATTTTGACTAAACTACCAAAAACAGGAATTACTTTACCTAGTACCTTAGATAAAAGTTATGGTATCAATAAAGAATATGATATTTCTTCTTATAAAGATATTAATAAAGTTACAGTTTATTATGTTAGTAAATATAATGATAATACCTATTATGTCCCTGTGACTAAATACTTAAATGATGAACGTGAAAAAATTAAAATTATTGTAGATGAATTAGCAAGTAGTTATCTTTATAATAGTAATTTAATGAGTTATTTAAATAGTAATACAACATTACTTTCTTCCGAAATTACAGATGATACCTTATCCTTAGTATTCAATCAATATATATTTAGTGATCAAACAACAAAAAATATTTTAGAAGAGGTTATTTATACAATTGGATTATCAATAGGCGTAAATTATGATGTTAAACAAGTGGTTTTTAATGTAGATAATCAAGAAATTTATAAAAGTGTCATTAAAACTCTTGAAAACTCCTAAAAAATATTATATAATGAATTTGTTCCAAGTGAGTAATGTCCTCATAGCTCAGCTGGATAGAGCACACGCCTTCTAAGCGTGCGGTCACAAGTTCGAATCTTGTTGGGGACACCATGATGAAAATAACCGTTGGATTTCAACGGTTTTCATTTTATATAAGGATGTTTAAAAATGAAAGATATATTAAAATTAATACAGTTTATTAACGGTTTAGTCGATGAAGTGTTTGGTGATTATATAGATGATATTCCTGCTGAATACTATTTTAAAAATGGAGGATGTTTAGAATTCGCTTCTATTTTACATCACTATATTCCAAATTCTTTCTTTGTGTTAAATCAAATTGACCAAGATCATATTGCTTTAAAAGTTGAAGATGCTGTTTATGATTGTGAAGGAGTTCATGATTCTAAAGACTATCTTGTCTTAACACTAGAGGAAGTAAAAAATTATCAGGAATGTTATGGTAGAGGAATATTATTTGAACAAAAACCGGTAAACGTTGCTGTTATTGATGAATTAAATTCGTGTAGTGGAGATTATGTTAAAAAATTAGTTCAGTCTATTACGAAAGAGGGATCCTATGTTAAAAGATCATAAATACCCTGTTATAGGAATTGTTAGTAGAATTAATTCTGATAGTTCTTCCGATGATGTTAATTGCATTATGGATGACTATCGAATTGCTATTTTAAAAAGTGGAGGGCTTCCTATTTTACTTTTACCACCACAAACAATTCATTATAATCCGGTAAAACCACGAGATGTTGCTCGTTTAACAGATAGTGAAAAAAAGTATCTACAAGAGTCTGTTAATCTTTGTGATGGTATTTTACTTCCTGGTGGAAGTAGATGGTATGAATTCGATGAATATATTTATAAATATGCTCTTCAAAAAGATATCCCTATTTTAGGAATTTGTGCTGGAATGCAAATGATGGCATGTATGGATAATAATCGTTATACAACATGTTTCGATACTACCAAAAAGAATGAAACAACAATAGAGCACTATCAAAAAAATCAGAATTATGTTCATGCTATTCATATTATAGAAGGTAGTTTATTAAGCCAAATTATAGAAGAAAATAAAATCATGGTAAATAGTCGTCATCATTATCATGTGGATAGGGTTACTAGTTTAAAAATTAGTGCTTATTCTGAAGATGGTTTAATAGAAGCTATCGAAGATACAAATAGAACGTTTGTATTAGGAGTACAGTGGCATCCTGAATCTATGATAAAATATGATGAAAATGCTCAAAAATTATTAGCTTCTTTTATTCAAGCTTGTCAAAAGTAAAATTGTAAAGTTACAATTTTCTTTTTTTTAATCCTTTTTAAAATGTAAAAAAAATGATATAATCAATAATAGGGTGAGGCTATGAAAAAGACTAAGATAATTGCTACAATTGGACCTTCTAGTAAGGATGTTGAAACATTAAGAGAAATGATTTTAAGTGGAATGGATATTGCACGTATTAATATGGCTTATTCTACTTATGATTTTGCAGAAAATATTATTGATAAAATTCATAAATTAAATGCAGAATTACAATCTAATGTTTCTATTATGTTAGATTTAAAAGGACCAGATTTAAGTGTATGCAAGTTTACAGGTGGTACAGCTTATTTAACAGAAGGTACAAAAATTAGAATTTATGAAGAAGAAGTTATGGGAGATTCTACGAAGTTTTCTGTTAACTATAAAGAATTTGTTAAAAAAGTAAAAACCAATACAACTTTAAAATTAGATGATGGCAGAATTGAATTATTTGTAATTGATAAATCTGAAAATTACTTACTATGTGAGGTAAAAGTGGGAGGATTTATTGAAGATGGAAAAGGAATTAATGTCATTGATCAAAATTTAAATATTCCTTTTATCAGTGAAAAAGATCGTAAAGATATTGAATTCGCAAATAAAATGAATATTGACTTTTTAGCATTGTCATTTCCTTCTAATGGAGAAGATGTGTTACAAGTAAATGATATTTTAATTGAACTTGAAAATGATCATATTTCTATTATTTCTAAAGTTGAAAATCAGGCTGCTATTGATGATATCGATGAGATCATTCATAATAGTGATGGAGTAATGGTTGCTAGAGGGGATTTAGGTGTACAAATTCCTTTAGAAAGAGTTCCTGGAATTCAAAAACAAATCATTAGTAAATGTCATCGTGCTGGAAAGGTAAGCATTGTTTCAGCAGAAATGTTAATGTCTATGGAAAGTAGTGTAAGACCTTCTAGAGCAGAAGTAAGTGATGTAGCGAATGCTGTATTAGATGGTGTTGATGTTGTAATGTTAAGTGGTGAAACAACAGTTGGTCGTTATCCTGTCATTACAATTAGTACCATGGTTAGAATTATTGAATCTTCCGAACAAGAGTTAGATTACTATGAATTCTTAGATCGTACGATGAGATCTGAAAAACAAGATATTTCTGGTAATATTTCATATAGTACGGTAGAATGTGCGAATCGTTTAAAATGTCGATTAATTATGGTTCCTACAATGACTGGCTATACAGCTAAAAAAATCAGTAGATTTCGTCCGGTGAGTCCTATTGTTGCTTTAACACCAGATCCTAATGTTGTAAAAGAATTAACAATGTATTATGGAATTTATCCTGTATTGGTAGGAGAAATTAAAACTTTTGATAAAATGATGAAAACTGTAAAAGAAGAAGCATACCATTATGGAGCAAAAGGTGGACTTGTGATGATTACAGGAGGATATCCATTTAGTGAAGTAAAACATACAAATTTCATGAAAATAGAAGAAATATAAAAGGGGTGAAGTTATGTACGATTTAGGAGAACAATTTCGATTTTCGTATACAGCTAGTCAGGCGAATGAAGCAAATATTATAAAAGGGGAGAAGTATCGTTTTACGGTATTGAGCGAACGTTTAATTCGTATGGAATATAGTGAAGAGGGGATTTTTGAAGATCGTCCTTCTGAACTAGTTTGGTTTCGTAACATGCCAAAAGTGAATTATCAACTAAAACAAGATAATAAATTTTTAGAGATTACAACCTCTTATTTTCGTTTGACTTACACAAAGAATAAGCCATTCTATGGCGGAAGAATCAATTCTATGTCTAATCTAAGGGTAGAACTTTTGAATTCTGATAAGATTTGGTATTATGGTCATCCTGAAGTACGTAATTATGGTGCTCCAGGAATTTCTTTAGATGATTCAAAAGGAAAACTTCGCTTAAAAAAAGGTTTATATTCTGTAGATGGGTTTTCTACAATTGATGATTCTACTCATAATATTTTTGGAGAAAATGGAGAGGTAATTCCACGTGATTCGAAAAATATTGATTTATATTTATTTATGTATTTAAAAGATTTTGCTTTATGTTTAAAAGATTATTATATGATTACGGGAAGTCCTGCTTTAATTCCAAGATATGCTCTTGGAAATTGGTGGAGCAGAAATGAAGCATATAATGATCATTCCCTAAAAGATTTGATTGACGATTTTTATAATAAAAAAATTCCATTGTCAATCTTATTATTAGATAAAGATTGGCATTATCGTCAATATGATAAAAAAGTATTAAATACTGGTTTTACTTGGAATGAAGAATATTTTTCAAATCCTAAACAAATGGTAAAATATCTTCATTCAAAAGGAATTCGTTTAGGATTAAATGTAAATCCTTTAGAAGGATTTTATCCTTACGAAAGAAATTATGAACAATTGAAAGAACATTTATTAGAGGATGAAACCGGTAAAATACCTTTTAATGTTTTTGATTCTAAGACAATTGATGTATATCTTACTATGTTGATTCATCCTTTGGATGATATGGATGTAGATTTTTATTGGTTAGATAATGATGATACTAAAAAATTAGGAGAATCTTTTTTACTAAATCATTATCATTTCTATGATATGATGCGAAATTATAAGAGAAGGCCAATGATATTAGCGCGTAATTCTATGATTGCGCCTCATCGTTATCCAGTATTATACTCTGGAAAAACAATTGTTAGCTGGGATACCTTAAAAATGATTCCAATTCATAATGCAAGTGCTGCTAATATTGGAGTAAGTTTTTGGAGTCATGATATTGGAGGATATTATAAAGGCATTGAAGATAATGAACTTTATACACGATATGTTCAATTAGGTGTTTTCTCACCAATTTTAAAATTTGGCTCTGATAAAGGAAAATATTATAAAAGAGAACCTTGGCGTTGGGGAGTTAAAACATATCAAATTGTAAAAGATTATTTAACATTAAGACATCGTTTGATTCCTTATTTATATGCTGAAAGTTATAAATATCATAAATACGGAATGCCTTTAATTATGCCTATTTATTATAAATTTCCAGAAATGTATGATGATGAAAACTATAGAAATGGATATTTCTTTGGAACAGAATTTTTTATCAGTCCTATTATTAAGAAAAAGGATTATATTATGAATCGTTCTATTCATAAATTCTTTTTACCAGATGGTATGTGGTATGACTTTGTAACAGGAAAGAAATTTCCTGGAGGAAAAGAGTATGTGTCATTCTTTAAGGACGAAGATTATCCTGTATTTGCGAAAGCAGGGTCTATTATTACTTTAGGAGATAATGAATATATTAATGACACAACACCTCCTAAAAATATGGAAATTCAAATATTCCCTGGTCGTAGTAACACTTACAATTTATATGAAGATGATGGTGTTAGTGATTTATATCGAAAAGATTTTTATCTATTAACACAAATTGATTATAATTATATGCCAAATAATTATACGGTCATTATGAGAGCAATTGAAGGAAAGAGTGGAATTGTTCCAGAATTTAGAAATTATAAATTTGTATTTAGAAATACGAAAAAAGCAAATGATGTTATTGTATATTTTAATGATACACAAATTGAATCTAATTCTTATGTTCAAGAAAATGATTTCATTGTAGAGGTAAATCATGTTTCTACAATTGGTCAATTAACGTTAAATTGTAAAGGAAAAGATATTGAAATATCAGCAGATCGTATTATTAATGATGATATTGAATCGATTATTTCTGATTTACAAATTGAAACTAGTATGAAAGAAATGATTGATAAAATTTTATTTGGTACTCTTCCAATTAAGAAGAAAAGAATTGAAATTCGTAAATTAGCCAATAAAGGGTTAGAAAGAAAATTTATTAAGTTATTCTTAAAATTACTAGAATATATTGAAATTGTATAAACTGCCATTTTTGGTAGCTTTTTTGTTTCATATATGTTATAATATCTGACCAAAAAGGTGAGTAGTATGAATGAATTTGTTTCACTCAATTCTTGTGATTTATTCACTAAAATGAATCAACAAGAACTTGAAGAATTAAAAAAACAACTTTTTGATTATCAATTAGATTATCGATCAAATTTAGGATTTCATCACGATGTTACATTTGGAATAGAAATAGAAGCTGAGTATCAACAAAAAAGGGAGTATCCTTATGAATTAATCCCTTTTCTTCAAAAAAATTGGAGATTGGATTCAGAATCAACATTAGAAAATGGTGATGAAATCATTTCACCTATTTTAAGAGATGAAATATCTTCTTGGAATGATTTGAAACAGGTAATAGAAATTATGAAACAATATTATGAAATTCATCAAACTTGTGGAGGACATATTCATATAGGAACACAAATATTAGGTGAAACTAAATTAAACTGGCAAAATTTTTGTAAACTTTGGTCTGCTTATGAAAAAGTCATTTATCGATTTACAGATGGTGAATATTTGAAAACAAGAATGTATGGTTGTAATTATGCGAAACCTTTAGCAAAAGCTATTCAATATTATAAAAAGGATAATCATTATAATATGCAAGGCTTATTTTCAAAAGATAAAGCTGTTAGTTTCAAGAAAGTCAAAAGCTTTCAAGAAGAAAAAAATAATACTATTGAATTTCGTTGCCCAAATGGTACTTTAGAAGCAATTATATGGCAAAATAATATTAATTTTTTTGTTCAATTTTTAAATTATTGTAAAGATTATAATTTTGATTATGATACAGTTGATAAACGAGAAAGAGAAATTACAGATTATAAAAATTATCATTCCATTTATTTTGAAGAAGCGTTAGAATTAGCTGATTTAATTTTTTATAATAATTTAGATAAAGTTAATTTTTTAAGACAATATTTAAAGGATGGAACAATATCTGATAGATGTGAAAAAGCAAAAGTGTTTATAAAAAAATAGAAACTTTTAGTTTCTATTTTGCGATTATTTCTTTGATTTTCTCAGTATTTTTAAAATTTAATTTGGCTATCTCTGTTAGTTTTTCAAATCCATACTTTTTAACAATTTCTACTCCAACTTCGTCGACAAGATTTGATGCCCCCTTTGGTAAGTCAATATTTATGGATTTAGAAATTTTATCAAACTCTTTTAAAAAGATATAACGACTTATTAAAGAAGCACAAGCAACCGACATACATTTTGTTTCAGCTTTTGTCATAAAAGTAATGTTACGATAAATAGAGGATGTTTCTTTTAAGTAATTAAAGTAAACGGCTGGTTTTGCGAATTGATCTACTACAACGTAGTCAGTATTATTGTACTGATTGGTTAAGTTTACTAATACTTTGTTATGAAGGATTGCTTTAATTTTATTCATATTCATACTAGAATCATATTTTGCATTATATTCCTTATTACTTAGAATAAAACTAGAATAAGCAACTTTAGTTAATAAAGTTGGAACGATTTTTAAAATTTTATCATCTGTTAATTTTTTAGAATCTGTTACTCCAAGTTCTTTTAGAAAGGAAACATCTTCTTTTTTTACATATGCACCAGTTACCACAATAGGGCCAAAGTAATCTCCTGTTCCTACTTCATCACTACCAATTGTTGTGGCATAAAAAACTTTTGGTTCTGTTTTTTCTTCTTTTTTATCTTTTTTTTCAGAATTTTTGACATCTAATTTTTGATTTACCATTTTTTCTGTAGCAATCCAAAAATCACTAGCTAAATCAGCATCTTTTCCTTGAAAAACAATTTTTCCAGATTCATAAAGAGTTACTACTGTATCTCCATCTTGTGCTTGAAAGACAGCATAAGCAGGTGTTTTTTCTCGCTTTAAATCTTGGTAAAAGTCATTTAATTTTTCTTTTGTTTCTTCACTAACTTTAAACGAAATTGTCATAAAAGACCTCCTATATATTTATTTTAACATAGAATCTTTCTTTTTTCCAAAAAATGTAATATAATTTTGATAGAAGGGAATGATAATGATGAATGGTTTTGATGCTGCAATTATTCTTATTCTAATCATGGGAGCAGTTGTTGGATTTAAAAGAGGTTTTACTTATGAAGTTGTTTCAACATTAGGCTTTTTTCTAGTCTTAATATTAGCATACTTTTTAAAAAATCCATTATCTGTATTTTTATATGAACATTTGCCATTCTTTAAATTTGGAGGAATTTTTAAAGGGGTTACAGTTTTAAATATTTTTCTATATGAAGTAATTGCTTTTTTAGTTGTTGCTTCTATCTTAATGTTTATTTTGAAAATTATTGAAAAAGTAACCAATTTATTTGAAAAATTTTTAAAGTTTACATTTGTATTTTCAATACCAAGTAAAATAGCTGGTATGGTAGTAGGAATTATTGAATCTTATGTTTGGGTATATATTATTTTATATATTTTAAATTTACCAATGTTTGATATATCATTATTACAAAAATCACAATTTAAGGATACAATTTTAAATCATACGGTTATTTTGTCTAATGCAACGAATAATTCTATGAAGGTAATTAATGAATTTATGGATTTAAAAGAAAAATATGAAAAAGCTCCAAATGCTACAGAATTTAATAGAGAAACTTTAGATTTATTCTTAAAATATGATGTAATTACAGTTGATTCTGTTGAAACATTAAGAGATAAAAATAAATTAAAGATTGATAACTTAGATGAAATTTTAAATAAATATAAGGAGGAATAATATGGAAATTATACATGGGAATGAAAATAATTTTAATGATATCGTTCAAGGTGAATTAGTTTTAGTAGATTTTTTCGCAACATGGTGTGGTCCATGTCGTATGTTAGGACCTGTTTTGGAAGAATTAGCAGAAGAAAGATCAAATATTACAGTAGCAAAAATTGATGTGGATGAAAGTGCTTCTTTAGCTAAAAATTATGGAATTATGTCTGTGCCAACATTGTTGTTATTTAAAGATGGAAAATTAATTGATCAAAGAAGTGGCTTTATGTCAAAAGAAGAACTTACTCGTTGGATTGAAAGTCACTAAGATAAAAATAGAGCTTTGAACTCTATTTTTTTATAATACATAACAATAAATTGTCCAAAAATGAAAGAAAGTACCAAATAAACAAAAAATATGAAATACAGAATGCATGTATTTTTTATTAGCCCCAATACCATAAAGAATAGAACCTAGGGTATACATGACTCCACCAAGAATTAAAAAGAATAATCCAGATAGATTTATCGTTTGTAATAATTTAGGAATACCAATTAAAATAGACCAGCCATTTAGTAGATGACAAATTACTTCTAATAGTTGAAATTGATCTATTTTAATAGAAGTTAAAATAATTCCAATTAAAGTAATAACACTAACGAAACCAAATAAAATCCAACCTAATGTACCTCGAATTCCTAGTAAAGAAATGGGAATATAAGTGCCATATACTAGTAAATATACATTACAGTGATCTAATATTCTAAGAATTTTTTTGCCTTCTAGTTTACAAGATAAAGCATGATAAACACAGGAAATTGTATATAGAATAATCATTGCTGATCCAAAAATAGCTACGGTTGTTTCTGCTAAAGCTCCATTTGCTTTTATTACCATTAAAATTAGGGCAACAATGGATAGAATTGCTCCAATTCCATGCGATACAGAATTGAAAATTTCTTCGCCAATTGTATATTTAGGAATTCTAATATTTAGTTTTCTTTTCTTTGTTTTTTTATACTGCTCTACAGCATAAGCAATTTCGTAAGATTCTTTTTTTGTTAAATTTAATTCTTTTCTTAAATATTCATCTAAATTCATGATATCACCTACATAATAATTATTTTAGAACAACAGTATTATACCACTTTAGTGAAAATTGCTTGTTATTTATTTTTTTGATACAATATAGATGGTGATGATATGAAATTAACGTTAGTAGTTATGGCGGCAGGAATGGGAAGCCGTTTTAAGGGTGGAGTGAAGCAGTTAGCGCAAGTAGGTCCAAATGGGGAAACAATTATGGAACTAACCATAAATGATGCGATTGAGATAGGGTATCAAAAAGTAGTCTTTATTATTCGAAAAGAATTGAAAGAGGACTTTGAAGAAATGATTATTCCTAAAATTCAAGGTAAAATAGAATATGATTTTGCTTATCAAGAATTAGATGATATTCCAATAAAAGTAGAGGTTAATCGAAGTAAACCATGGGGTACAGGACAAGCTTTATTGTCTCTTAGAAATATTGTAAAAGAGGATTTCGTTATTTTGAATGCAGACGATTATTATGGGAAAAAAGCTTTAGAAACTTTATATAATCATTTTTATCAGGGAAGAAAAGAACAAGCTATGATAATGTATCATTTAAAGAATACTTTTACAACTTCTAATCTTGGAAATCGTGGTGTTTGTTTAGAAGAGAATGGAAAGTTATTAAAAATCAAAGAGACTTTCCATATTCAAAAAATAGATAATCAATTTCAAACAGAAACTGAAGTGTTAGATCCTAATATTTATGTTTCAATGAATTTATTTGGATTTCATCCTAGTGTTTTTCCTTTATTTGAACAAAAATTTATAGAATTTTTAAAAGAACCTTCTAATTTGGAAACAGGAGAATTTTTGATTCCAGCTACGATTAATGAATTGTTAAATGATTTAGAGGTTAGCGTTTATAATACAGATGAGTTATGTTTAGGAATTACTTATAAAGAAGATATTAATTTATTCCAAAAAGAGATTTAAAAACTCTTTTTTTCGTTCTTTAGTATACAATTCGACAAATTTCTGCTATAATGGTACTAGTTAAACTAGGGGAGGGATAGAAATGAAAAAAAGACTATTTATTTTATTTATTTTCATTTTATGTATAACTCCCACTTTAAGAATAAAAGCGTTAGAGGTAAATCAATCTGGATATATCAATCAAAAAGGGGTTTTATTTTATTCTAGTCCCAATTATCAAGGAAATAAATTGTTAAATACTTTGGACACAGGAGATAAGATTACTTTATTGAGTACAGATGTTACTCCTTCTAATGATACAAATAGATGTAAAAGTGGGTTCTATCATGTTAGCTTTTATTGGGAAAGCTATAATAAAAAAACGTATAACGGTTATGTGTGCGCTGATTACGCTCAACTAGATATTGATACTAATAAATATGCTGAAGAGTTTCGAAAGGCAGGTTTTCCTGAAAGTTATTTTGAAAAACTAACATTATTAAAAGATCAACATCCAAATTGGAAATTTACAGCGTACAAGACAGGTTTAAGTTGGAATGATGTTGTAACGGCAGAAAGTGTTGTAGGAATTAGTTATATTCAAGTGGCTGATTTAAGCAAGGGTACGAAATATATTTCTTTAGATAGTGGATCTTATGATCCAGCTACTAAAACATATGTTATGAAAGAATCAGGTAATTGGTATGCTGCGAATGCTAATACAGTGGCATATTATTTGGACCCTAGAAACTTTTTAGATGAAGTACAAGTTTTTATGTTTGAAAACTTAGGATATAATTCTACTTATCAAACGTTAGATGTCGTTCAAAATATTTTTAAGAATACCGATTTATACCAATATTCTCCTTATTACATCGAAGCTGCCAGTTATAATGGAAACAGTATTAGCCCTGTTTCACTAGCAGCTAGTTCTAGGCAAGAAGTTGTTACAAGTAATGGAAAATTAAGCAACTCAGCAAATGGAACAATCTTTAAAGATAAACAGGTATACAATTTCTTTAATATTGGTGCTTTTTCATCAGGATGTAAGATAGATGGAAAGTTAGAGAAAAATCCAGTTACTTGTGCCCAGTATTATGCTTATAATAAAAATTGGAATGATCCTAAAACTTCAATTTTAAAGGGAGCAAGCGAGATAGCAGAGGGTTATATTAATCAAAAACAGAATACTTTATATTTTAAAAAGTATAATGTGACAAGTAATACATTTGGAAATTACTCTCATCAATATATGACAAATATTCAAGCTCCTTCTAGTGAAGGAAGAACTACTTATAATGCTTATTCTAAAATTAATGGCTTATTAGATAGCTCAATAGAATTTTTAATTCCTATTTATGAAAATATGCCAGAAAAAACAGCTTTACCTGTAGATGTTGATAATACTAAGAAAGAAGAACTAGATAATGAAGCAAAAAGAGAAGAAGAAACAGCTTCTATCGTGGATATTGTTAATAAAGCAGGATATCAATATAGCAATGACTATATATCAGGAGTTCCAATAGGAACTACTGCTCAAGCGTTTATTTCTAATATAAAAGGTACTAGTTCATCAGCGACAGTTACAGTTACAACTACAGATTCTAACGGTTCTTCCAAAGAAATCAGTGATTCTACAAGACTTGGTACAGGAGACATTGTAACTATTAAAAGTGGGAATGATTCTAGAAGCTTTAGAATTGTAATTTATGGAGATGTCAATGGAGATGGAAAAATTTCTGCTGTTGATTATGTTAAAGTTATGAATTATATGATGTCTAGTGGTAGTTTAAATGGATCTTATAAAATAGCAGCTGATATAAATCAAGATGGAAAGATTTCAGCTATAGACTATGTAAAAATTATGAACTACATTATGAATAATTAAGGGGTGTTGAAATGAAAATAATAAAAAATTTTTTGATTATTACTTTTATGACAATAGTTACATTTTTTATAAAGTCTAATGTAATTATGGCAGCTTCACTGAATGTCGTTGCTTCGACAACAAGTACAACAGTTGGAAACAGTGTTATTATAACGGTTAAATCTAGTAGTATTGCCGGTACCTATAAACTTACTTCTTCCAACGGATCGGTTTTATCTGGTGGTACTAATAAAGCTAGTATTTCTAGTTATGGGGAATCTACTACATATACCTTTAAAGCTAATTCTGCTGGAACGGCTACAATAACAGTTTCTCCAATAGATATGGCCACTTCTAGTGAAGAAGAATTTACAAAATCTTCTTCAATTACAGTAACAGTAAAAAATAAACAAGTAATTGTATTATCCAGTGATAGTAGTTTAAGTAGTCTTGGAGTAGAGAATGCAACTTTATCTCCTGAATTTACGAGTGGTAATAAAGAATATTCTGTTTCGTTAGAGCCAGATACTACTAGCATTAATATTTTAGCAACAGCAAATCATGGGGGAGCTTCTATTAGTGGAGCTGGTACTCGTGAAGTAACTGATGGTGATAATCGATTGGAAGTTATTGTTACAGCTGAGAATGGAACAACTTCTACTTATATTATCAATGCCAATGTAAAAGAATATGATCCAATTGAGGTAAAAACAGATAACCAATCTTATACAGTTGTAAGAAAGAAAACTTCTTTAACGCCACCTAATAATTATCAAGAAACAACCGTTAAAATTAATGATACAGAAGTTCCTGCTTTTCATTCTGATGTGACTGGATATACTTTAGTAGCGTTAAAAGATAGTGAAGGAAACCAAAATTTTTATGTATATGAGAATAATAAATATACCTTATATAAAGAATATGGTTTTCATGGAATTACATTATATCCGATGGAATTAAAAGAAAAAGATATTCCTCTTAATTATAAAAAAACAACAATTTCTTATAATGATTCTGAAATTGTTGCTTATAAAATAAAAAAATCAAGTAAATATGCTTTAATTTATGGAATGAATGTAGAAACAGGTATTAAAAATATTTATATGTATGATGCGAAAGAAGATACTATTCAAATCTATAATGATGAAGAAATAGAAACGATAACGGAACAAACTAATATGCTTATAAAAGTATCCATTGGACTTGGTACATTATCTGTTGTATTAGTTGGTATTATTATTGCAATTCTAATAAAAAATAAAAAAAGAAGAAAAATAGAGGTTTAATTCCTCTTTTTTTCTAAAGAAGGTGTGTTATGAAAAACGAAATAAAACAAAATATGTTAAAATACGAAAAAACTTATTCTAAATATGCTACTTATGATCAAGAAGCAATTCATTTAAAACCATTTGAAGAAGATATAAGACCTTCTTATTTCAGAGATATTGATCGTATTATCCATTCATTATCTTATACTAGATATTTAGATAAAACACAAGTATTTAGTTTTAGTGACAATGATCATATTAGCAAAAGAATCGTTCATGTTACCTTAGTAAGTAAAATTGCTAGAACAATTGGTAGAGCTTTAAATTTAAATGAAGATTTAATAGAAGCAATTGCTTTAGGTCATGATTTAGGTCATGTTCCTTTTGGACATGTAGGGGAAGCTATTTTAAATGAACTAAGTTTAAAATATACCAATACTTATTTTAATCATAATGTTCAAAGTGTACGATTATTAATGAACCTTGAAAATGGTGGATTAGGTAGTAATCTAACACTTCAAACATTAGATGGTATTTTGTGTCATAATGGAGAATCTTGTTTTAAAGAATATGCTCCTGTTATAAAAACACAAGAACAATTTTTAAAACAATATGAAGATTGTTATATAGATCCAATGGCAATAAAAAAATTAATTCCTATGACCTTAGAAGGATGTGTTGTGAGACTTTCTGATATTGTTGGTTATGTAGGAAGAGATATTGAGGATGCTATTCGATTAGGCATTTTAAAAAAAGAACAAATTCCAAAAGAAATAACTAATGTTTTAGGAAGTGATAATCGAACAATTGTAAATACCATCTTACTAGATGTTATAGATCATAGTACTAATCAGCCTTGTATTAAAATGTCTGATAAAGTTTATCAAGCATTGTTTTCACTAAAAAAATTTAACTATGAGTATATTTATAATAAAGCAAATACAAAAGAACAAATTGAAGAATATAAAAAAATGTTTTCCTTATTATTTGAAGTTTATTTAAAACAATTAAAAATAAATGATCTTGATTCGGATATTTATCAAATATTTTTAAAAAATATGAGCTCTGATTATATCAATAAGAATTCAAATGAAAGAAAAGTAATTGACTTTATTGCCGAAATGACAGATGACTATTTTATCAAAGAATATCATAAATATGTTGAAAATAAGTAAAATAAAATAGGTGATTGTATGAATTTTCAAATGTTAGTGAATCGAAAAAATCCTTTGAAAGAAGACTTTGTTCCAAATGAATTAGTGATTACAGATCAAAATGAAAATAATTTTCATTCTTATAAAGATCCAAATCTAAAACCGATGATTCATCCTGTTGTTTTTGAACAATTTCAAAAGATGCAAAAAGATGCTCTAAAAGATAATGTGAATATTATTATCGATAGTGGTTATCGCTCTTATCATTATCAAAAAGAAGTTTATGAAAAGATTTCTCAAGAAAAAGGCATAGAATATGCCGAACAATTCGTAGCTTTACCAGGATGTTCTGAACATCAAACAGGCCTGGCTGTTGATTTTGCTGCTATTCGTAATGGAAAATATAGTGATGATATTAAAGAAAATGATAAAGAATCAATCTGGATGAAAGAAAATGCTTATCGATATGGTTTTATTTTAAGATATCCTAAAGAAAAAGAAAATATTACAGGTTATGCTTTTGAACCCTGGCATTATCGATATGTCGGTATTCCTTTATCTCAATATCTTTATCAAAATAATTTAACTTTAGAAGAATACTACGATTAGTTTTGAAAATTTATCATAAGTAGTATAATGTAGTAGGTGATTGTATGAATAAAAAAGTAGTGATATTAGGTGGAGGAACAGGAATGTCAACTCTATTAAAAGGATTAAAACAGTTTCCAATTGATATTACAGCAATTGTATCTGTTTGTGATGATGGACAGAGTACAGGTAGATTAAGAGAAGAATTTAACATTGTAGCCGTTGGAGATATCAGAAAAGTTTTAGTTTCTTTATCTGAAACAGAACCTTTGGTAAAAGAACTTTTGAATTATCGTTTTCAAACAACTAGTGACTTAAACGGTCATACGGTAGGAAATTTAATTTTAACTGCTTTAACAAATATAACAGGAAATTTATCGGATGGAATTGAATCTTTAAGTAAAGTATTTAATTTAAAAGGAAAAGTATTACCTTTAACAGAAGATAATGTAACTTTAGTAGCTGAAATGGATGATCATAAAATCGTAGAAGGTGAGCATCATATTACAGAAAGCAAAGGAAAAATTAAACATATTTTTTATAAGGAAGAGCCTATTGTAAATCCTTTGGTTTTAAAAGCTATAGAGGAAGCTGATTTAATTATCTTTAGTATGGGAAGCTTATATACTAGTATCCTTCCTAACTTAATTTGTAAAGAAGTTATTCAAGCTTTAGATTCTTCTGATAAAAAAATGATGTATGTATCTAATATGATGACACAACCTGGTGAGACAGACCGCTTTAAAGTTAGTGATCATGTTAAAGTATTAAATCAATACTTAGGAACACATAAAGTAAATGTAGTAGTCGCAAATGACGGTGAAATTAAAGAGGAAGTAGCCAGAAAATATGAAACTTTAGAAGAAAAGGATCAAGTAATACTAGACCGAGATGAATTACAGCAAATGAATGTCGAAGTTATAGAAAATGATTACGTAACTATAGAAAATGACATTATTCGACATCAAGTAGATAAACTAGCGTTAGATATTTATAGTTATTTAATTAATAAGGTTGACTAAGTCTAAATAAAATGATAATATTTATTTAGACACGCAAGTGTTTTTTATTTGAATAAAAAACAGATTTGAAGGAAGGTAACAATGAAAAAATTAGCAAAATTTTTAGTAAATGTAAAAAAAGAAATGAAAAAAGTAAAATGGCCTGATAAAAAACAAATGATGGAAAACTCTATTGCTACTTTAACTTGTATTTTAGTATTTGGAGTATTTTTCGCAGGATTAGATTTAATCCTTTCAGCAGTAAAGATGGTGATTCATTAATGGAAAAAGAATGGTATGTTGTTAATACTTATTCAGGACACGAGAATAAGGTAAAAGAAAAATTAGAAATGCGTGCATCTTCAATGGGAATGGAAGATTATATCTTTCGAGTAGTCGTTCCAGAACAAACAGAAGTAGAAGTAAAAGATGGAAAAGAAAAAAAGAAAGTTAAAAAAATGTTTCCAGGATATATATTAGTTGAAATGATTATGAATGATGAAGCTTGGTTTATCGTCAGAAATACTCCAGGTGTAACAGGATTTATCGGTTCTTCTGGTAAAGGAGCAAAACCTTTTCCTTTAACTCCTCAAGAAGTAGATAAAATCTTAGGAAGCATGGGTATGAGTAGACTTGAAATTGGTAACAACTTGAATGTTGGAGATATGATTAAAGTTATTAATGGACCTTTTGCTAATATGTTTGGTAAGGTAAAAACAATTAATATGGAAAACCAAAAAATAGAAGTAGCTCTTGATTTATTTGGACAAGAAACAATTGTAGAATTAGAATTGTCAGAAATTGAAAAAGCATAGGAGGACAATATGAGTGGTAGTAAATTTCAAAGTGATGTAGATCGTTTGATCCAAGAAGGACAACAAAAACAACAAGAAATCGAACAACAAACGGCATCTATTGTTGGCAAACAACAAAACAATATTGAACAACTGGTAGAAAAAGAACAACAAAAACAACAACAAATTGAACAACAAACAGCTTCTATTGTTGGCAAACAACAAAATGATATTCAAAAATTAATTGAGCAACAACAAGAAATACAATACGAGAAACAACAAAATTATACAGAAGAAGAAAAAGATTATGTCGTTAGTCCAGGTTATCAAAACTATAAAAGAATTTTAAAAAATATTGATTCCATTGTGGCACAGGCTAAAGCTAAAATAACGGAAGTTTATCAAAAAAATACGTTATTTTATAATGATCCTTATTATAAGGAAATATCGGATTCTGTAGTAATTTCTGGAATTGGTTTTCCAGTTCCAGAAAGATTTTTAAATAATCTAAAACAATTAATTGAAATTAAAATGGAAGATGTTTCTTTAGAAGATGGATATGTTGATGTTGAAATTATTCCATCTGAATACATGCGTCAAGGAAACACTGTTGTGAAGAAAACAAATGCTTATCAAGTAAAAACAACTTTAAAAAACATTAAAACAAAAACAAAATAAATGTTTACAAAATAAAAAAAATATGTTATATTAAACTAGCTATATATGTTTATATAGATTTAGTGGGAGATTGAATTAAGCGGATATCATTTGGACCACGCATGAAAAGCGATAAAGTAGGAGGTGTTTTTCGTGGCAAAACAAATCACAAAAGTTATTAAGTTACAAGTTCCAGCTGGAAAAGCAACACCAGCTCCACCAGTAGGTACTGTTTTAGGACCTGCAGGAATCAATTTACAAGAATTTTGTACAAAATATAATGATGCAACAAGAGACAAAATGGGAGATATTCTACCTGTAGAAATTTCTGTATATGAAGATAGAACTTTCGACTTTGTTATAAAGACTCCACCAGTACCATTCTTAATTAAAAAGGTTACTGGAATTAAAAAAGGAGCTGTTAAAGGAGCAAATGAAACAGTTGCAACTTTAACACAAGAACAATTAAAAGAAATAGCTGAAATTAAATTACCAGATTTGAATGCTTATACTGTTGAAGCAGCAATGAAAATCGTTGCTGGAACAGCTCGTAACATGGGCGTTAAAATCGAAGGTGAATAATTAAAATTCCCTTGTGGGAGGAAAATTAAAATCCGCTAAAATACCACATAAGGAGGTAAAACAATGAAAAAAGGTAAAAAGTATGTAGAAGCTTCATCAAAAGTTGATAAGACAAAATCTTATTCTATTGAAGAAGCAATTGCATTAGCAAAAGAAACAACCGTTACAAGCTTTGATAGCTCTGTAGAATTGGCTTTAAGATTAAACCTTGATACTAAAAAAGCTGATCAACAATTAAGAGGAGCAGTAGTGTTACCAAACGGAACAGGAAAAACAAAAAAAGTATTAGTTATTGCAAAAGGAGAAGCAGCAAAAGCAGCAGAAGCAGCTGGAGCTGACTACGTTGGAGATGTTAATTACTTAGAAAAAATCGAAAAAGAAAATTGGTTTGATTTCGATACAATGATTGCAACTCCTGACATGATGCCATTATTAGGAAAGCTAGGTAGAGTTTTAGGACCAAAAGGATTAATGCCAAACCCTAAAACTGGAACTGTTACAATGGATACTAAAACTGCAGTAGAAGATGTAAAAAAAGGACGTGTAGAATACCGTACAGATAGTTATGGTAATGTACATGTATTAATCGGAAAAGTTTCATTTGATAATGAAAAATTAGTTGAAAATTTAAAAGCCTTTGTATCATTAATTTTAAAAACAAAACCAGCTGTTGTAAAAGGAAAATACATTTTAAATGTAAGTGTTTCTACTACAATGGGGCCTGGAATTAAAATTGATGCAAATAGCTTTGACATGTAATATCAAATATGTTATAATCAATTTGTGTTTGAAAAATATGTACCGTAGACAGTAGGAGCGAAGAGCTTAATTTCCTACCGAGGAACTTAGAATTTTTAAGTCTTTCGGCCCTTACTGTATTCAGTGAGGGCTTTTACGGATTATTGAAGGAGGTGCTAAAATGGCAAACCAAAAAATAATTGAAAAGAAAGAATCAGTTGTTAATGAAATAGCAGAAAAAATGAAAAATGCTTCTACTTATGTTTTATTTGAATATCGTGGCTTAACAGTTACTGAAACAAATGAATTAAGAAGAAAATTAAGAGAATCTGGTTCAGAATTTAAAGTTTATAAAAACACATTAACAAAAAGAGCTTTAGATTCATTAAATATTAATATTGATGAACACTTAAATGGTCCTAAAGCAATTGCTTTTGGTACTGATGCAGTGGCACCAATTAAAACATTAAGTGATTTTGCTAAAACACATAAAGCTTTAGAACTTAAAGTTGGAGTTGTTGATGGTGAAATTGCTGATCAAAATATGTTAGCAGAGCTTGCTTCTATTCCATCAAGAGAAGGATTACTTACAATGTTTGCTGGTGGATTACTTGAACATGCTAAAAACTTTGCTATTTGTCTAGATTTACATGCTAAAAATCTAGAAGAAAATAATTAAGAGGAGGGATTTTAAATGGCAAAATTAGAAAATAAAGAAATTATTGAAGCTTTAAAAGAAAAAACTTTATTAGAACTTAAAGAATTAGTAGATATGATGAAAGAAGAAATTGGTGTAGATCCAAGTGCTGTAGCAGTTGCTGCTCCAGTTGCTGGCGCTGTTGCTGAAGAAGGACCAAGTACAGTTAATGTTGTATTAGCTAGTGCTGGTGCTAACAAAATCGCTGTTATCAAATTAGTTAGAGAAATCACTGGATTAGGATTAAAAGAAGCTAAAGAAATCGCTGATAACGGTGGAAATGTTAAAGAAAATGTATCTACTGATGAAGCTAACGAATTAAAAGCAAAATTCGAAGAAGCTGGAGCTACTATCGAACTTAAATAGTAAATTGATACGATTTTTAGCCTATACTTGAGTATGGGCTTTCGTCGTATTATAAAAGTGAGGAATTATGGCACATTATTTTGAAAATGATGATACTTTAAAAAGCAAAGAAAGACAGATTTTAGTCAAAATTAATAATATTAATTTTTCTTTTTTAACAGATTATGGTGTTTTTTCAAAAAATGGATTAGATTTTGGCACTAGAACACTTTTAGAAACACTAGATACTTCAAAAATTAGCGGAAAGGTTTTAGATTTTGGTTGTGGATACGGTCCAATTGGTATCTACATCGCTAAAACAACAAATAGCGAGGTTCATATGATTGATATAAACAGAAGAGTCTTGGGATTGGCAAGAAAGAATGTTAGTCTGAATCATGTGAATGTCAATATTTACGAAAGCAATATTTATGAAAAGGTAACAGAACAATTTGATTATATTATTTCTAATCCCCCTATTAGAGTAGGAAAAGAAATTCTATATAAAATCTTATTTGAAGCAAAGGAACATCTAAAAGAAAACGGAGAACTTTGGATTGTAGTAAATAAAGACCAAGGTGCGAAATCATTAGTAAAAGATTTAGAAAAAGAATATTCTGTAGAAATCAAAAATAAGAAAAAAGGTTTTTATATTATTCAATGCCTAAAAACAAAAAATTAGAAAATAAATGTAATATCTTATCAAATTATAAAATTGGTTAACAAATTTTATAGATTTATTGACTTATTGAACTAACTTTGATAGAATTATAAATTGACACATACACTTTAATTTGAGTTATGTTCTTTTAAAATTTAGTACATAGGGGTGAAACAGTGGCTTACACAATTAAAAAATTTAGCGATTATCGTGAAAGAAGAAATTATGCAAAAACAAAAAATGCTATTGAATTAGGAAATTTGTTAGAAATTCAAAAAAAATCTTATGATAATTTTTTAACAAAAGGAATTCCTGAAGTTTTTGAGGATATTTTTCCTGTAGAAAGTTTTACTGGAAATTTATCTCTTGAGTTTGGTGAATATTTTTTTGATAAACCAAGATATTCTATCAAAGATTGTAAAGAAAGATATTCCACTTATGCTGCACCATTAAAAGTTCAAGCTAGACTTTTTAATCATGAAACAGGTGAAGTAAAAGAACAAGAAATTTATCTTGGTGACATGCCTATCATGACAGATAGTGGAACCTTTATTATCAATGGAGCAGAGAGAGTTATTGTCTCTCAATTAGTACGTTCTCCTTCTGTTTACTATGGAAATGAAATTGATAAAAATGGTAGAAATGTAGTAACTAGTCAAATTATACCAAACCGTGGTACTTGGTTAGAATATGAATTAGATGCTAGAAATGTGATCTATGTTCGTATCGACCGTACTAGAAAAGTTCCTGTTACAACATTACTTAGAGCAATCGGACTTTCTAGTGATGAAGATATTTATGATTTATTTGGTGAAAATGAATATTTAGATAATACTATTGCAAAAGATTCTAATAAGAATACAGATGAATCTTTAATTGATATTCATTCTAAATTAAGACCAGGTGAACCTTCTACTTTAGATAGTGCGAAAAATCAATTAATCTCTAGATTCTTTGATTCTTTCCATTATGATTTATCTAGAGTAGGTCGTTATAAATTTAATCGTAAATTAAATGTAATTGATCGTTTATTAGGATGTACTTTAGCAGAAGATATCAAAGTAAATAATGAAGTAGTAGTAGCAAAAGATACAGTAGTTACAAAAGAAGTATTAGAAACATTAAAACCTATCTTTAACGATGGTTATGGTGTAAAAGAAGCTTTAATTAATGAAGAATTAGATACTTACAATAAAGTTCAAATTATTAAAGTTTATTCTAAATTAGATCCTACTAAGGTTGTTAAAATTATTGGTAATGATTCTAGCATTGATGCTAAAAGACTTACAATATCTGATATTTATGCTTCTGTTTCTTATTATTTAAACTTATTAGATGGAATTGGTGAATTTGATGAAATAGATCATTTATCAAATAGACGTGTTCGTCAAGTTGGTGAATTATTACAAAATCAATTTAGAATTGGTATTTCTAGAATTGAAAGAGTAATTAGAGATCGTATGAGTACACAGGAAGTTACTGAAGTTACTCCAAAATCACTAATTAACATAAGACCACTTACAGCTTCTATTAAAGAATTCTTTGGTAGTAGCCAACTTTCTCAATTCATGGATCAAACAAACCCTGTAGCAGAACTTTCTAATAAGAGAAGACTTTCTTCTTTAGGACCTGGTGGTTTATCAAGAGATAGAGCTGGAATGGACGTTCGTGATGTTAACCCATCTCATTATGGTAGACTTTGTCCCGTTGAATCTCCAGAAGGACCTAACATTGGACTTATCACTTGCTTAGCAAGCTATGCTAGAGTAGACGATTATGGATTTATTATGACTCCATATCGTAAAGTTAATAATAAAAAATTAACAGATGAAATTGTTTATATGACAGCAGATGAAGAATTAGATTACTATATTTCTCAAGCAGCTGTTAAAATTGAAAATGACGAAATTATTGATGCTACAGTTCCAGTAAGATATCGTGGCGATAACTTAATTGTGGAAGCAGAAAAAGTAGATTATATGGACGTTTCTCCACAACAAGTTGTATCAATCGCAACACAAGGTATTCCATTCCTTGAACACGATGATGGTAAAAGAGCATTAATGGGTGCCAACATGCAACGTCAAGCAATTCCACTTTTAAAAGTAGAAGCTCCACTTGTTGGAACAGGTGTAGAAGGTATTGCTGCAAAAGATAGTGGTGCTGTTGTAATATCAAATGCTGATGGTATTGTTCATTATGTAGATTCTAAAAAAATCATCATTAAAACATTAGGTGGTATGGATACTTATTATTTAAATGGTTTTGAAAGAAGTAATGCTGGTACATGTTACCATCAAGTACCTATTGTTCGTAAAAATGATGAAGTTAAAAAAGGTCAAGTAATTGCCGATGGTCCATCTACAGATCATGGTGAAATGGCTTTAGGTAAAAATGTTACAGTAGCCTTCATGAACTTTAATGGTTATAACTATGAAGATGCTGTTATCTTAAATGAAAGATTAGTAAAAGATGATGTTTATACTTCAATTCATATTGAAGATTATCAAATTGAGTGCCGTGATACAAAACTAGGACCTGAAGAGTTCACAAGAGATATTCCTAATATTAGTGAAGAAACTCGTAAAAACTTAGATGAAAATGGTATTGTAAGAATTGGTACTGAAGTAAAACCAGATGACATTTTAGTTGGTAAAGTTACTCCAAAAGGAATGGCTGAACTTACAAGTGAAGAAAAATTATTACATGCAATTTTTGGAGAAAAGACTCGTGAAGTAAGAGATACTTCTTTAAGAGTTCCAAATGGTGGAGCAGGAATTGTTCATGATGTAAAAGTATTTACAAAAGAAGATTCTGATGAATTACCAGCAGGAGTATCTAAAATTGTTCGTGTATATATTGCTCAAAAACGTAAAATTACTGTCGGAGATAAAATGGCAGGACGTCATGGTAATAAAGGTGTTGTTTCTTTAATTTTACCAGAAGAAGATATGCCTTATTTACCAAACGGAGAACCTATTGATATCTTATTAAACCCACTAGGAGTTCCATCTCGTATGAACTTAGGACAAATTCTTGAAATGCATTTAGGTATGGCAGCTAAAGAATTAGGCGTTTATATGGCTACTCCAGTATTTGATGGTGCTACAGTTCCTGAAATTGTAGATGCCTTAAAAGAAGCTGGTTGTGATGAAGATGGTAAGACTGAATTATATGATGGTCGTACTGGTGAAAAATTTGATAACCGTATTAGTGTTGGTGTTATGTATTTCATTAAATTACACCACATGGTAGATGACAAATTACATGCTAGATCAACTGGTCCATACTCTTTAGTTACACAACAACCATTAGGTGGTAAAGCACAATTTGGTGGACAAAGATTTGGAGAAATGGAAGTTTGGGCACTTTATGCTTATGGTGCTGCTCATGTATTACAAGAAATGATAACTACAAAATCTGACGATGTTGTAGGACGTGTTAAAGTTTATGAAGCCTTAGTAAAAGGAACACCACTTCCAAAATCTGGAGTTCCAGAAAGCTTTAGAGTTTTAATTAAAGAATTCCAAGCTTTAGGACTTGATATTACAGTATTAAATCCAGAAGGAAAATTTGTAGACTTTAAAGAAATTGAAGCAGCAGAAGATGATAGCTATTTAAATACAGATGAAGTAGATTCTGATATTCCAGAAGAACCAAATGAACCAGATTCTGATTATACTGAAGAAGACGACTTTGATAATGATTTAGATAGTATTGATGATGCACCAATTGAAGAATTGGAAGCAATGGAAGGGGCTGAAGATTAATGGACGTTAATAACATTGAAGGATTAAGAATATCAATTGCCTCTCCTGAAAAAATTCGTGCGTGGTCACATGGAGAAGTAAAAAAAGCAGAAACAATTAATTATCGTACGTTGAAACCAGAACGTGATGGTCTTTTCTGCGAAAAAATATTTGGACCAACAAAAGATTTTGAATGCTCTTGTGGTAAATATAAGAGACTTCGTTATAAAAATATTGTTTGTGATCGTTGTGGGGTAGAAGTTACAAGAAGTAAAGTACGTCGTGAACGTATGGGACACATTGAACTTGCTACTCCAGTGTCTCACATTTGGTTCTTCAAGGGAATTCCTTCTCGTATGGGATTAGTACTTGATATGTCACCAAGAGAACTAGAGGAAGTATTATATTTTGTATCTTATGTAGTGTTAGATCCAGGAGAAACTCCTTTAGAAAAAAAACAAACAATTTCTGATAAAGAGTATCGCGCTTATTACGAAAAATATGGAAATACATTCCGTGTTGGTATGGGTGCTGAAGCAATTAAAGAACTTTTATGTCAAGTTGACTTAGAACATGAAATTGAAGAAATTACAAAAGAAATTGAAGAAATTAAAGATTCAACAAGTCAAAAACGTGTTCGTTTAATTAAACGTTTGGATGTATTAGATGCCTTCCAAGAATCAGGAAACCGTCCTGAATGGATGATTTTGGATGCACTTCCAGTTATTCCTCCAGAACTTCGTCCAATGATTCAATTGGATGGTGGTAGATTTGCTACATCTGACTTAAATGATTTATATAGACGTGTCATTAACCGTAACAATCGTCTTAAAAAATTAATGGAATTAGGTGCCCCATCTATTATTATTCAAAATGAAAAACGTATGCTTCAAGAAGCAGTAGATGCCTTATTTGATAATGGTAGACGTGGAAGAAATATTACAGGTGCTGGAAACAGACCATTAAAATCTTTATCTAGTATGTTAAAAGGTAAACAAGGTCGTTTCCGTCAAAACTTACTTGGAAAACGTGTTGATTACTCAGGACGTTCCGTTATTGTTGTAGGTCCAAGTCTTAAAATGTATCAATGTGGTATTCCAAAAGAAATGGCTCTTGAATTATTTAAACCATATATTATAAATGGTTTGGTTAGTAAAGAAATTGCTTCTAATATTAAAGCAGCAAAACGTATGATTGAAAACCAAGATCCAAGAGTATGGGATATTGTAGAAGAAAAGATTAAAGAACATCCAGTTATGTTAAACCGTGCTCCAACACTACATAGATTAGGTATTCAAGCATTTGAACCAAAATTAATTAGTGGTAGAGCAATTCGACTTCATCCACTTGTATGTGCTGCATTTAATGCTGACTTCGATGGAGATCAAATGGCTGTCCATGTTCCAATTAGTGAAGAAGCACAAGCAGAAGCTAGAATTTTAATGTTAGGCGCTAATAATATCTTGAAACCTTCTGATGGTAACCCAATCGTTACACCAGGACAAGATATGATTTTAGGTAACTATTACATTACAATTGAAAAAGCTGGTGAAAAAGGAGAAGGTCGTGTCTTCAAAGATCCAGATGAAGCTTTAATGTCTTTTGAACGAAGAGAAATCTCTCAACATACAAGAATTGCAATTCCTGTACGTGGATTTAAACATAAATTATTTACAGAAGAACAAAGTGATAAATATTTAGTTACTACAGTTGGTAAATTAAAATTCAATGAAATTTTCCCTGATACTTTCCAATATATCAATGAAGGTACAAAAGAAAATATGGAAGGAATTACTCCTAATAAATATTTCTTGAGTAAAGGAACTGATATTAAAAAAGCAATTTCTGAAATGGAATTAGTAAAACCATTTGGAAAGGGTGTTTTAAAGAAATTAATTGCGCAAATTTATAAGCGTTATCAAACAACAGAAACATCTATTATGCTTGATAAAATGAAAGATTTGGGATTTAAAGAATCTACATTATCAGGTATTTCAATTGGTATTAGTGATATTATTCCATCGAATGATAAAGCTGAAATCTTAAAAGATGCCGAAGACCGTGTTGCTCAAATTAATAAGCAATATAGACGTGGTGTTATTACAGAACGTGAAAGATATGAAAATGTTATTTCTACATGGAGTAGCGCCAAGAATAAGATTGCCGAAGAACTTACAGAAATTATTAAATCAAATAGTGATAATCCAATTTCTATTATGATTGATTCTGGTGCCCGTGGAGATATGGGAAGTTACAACCAAATGGCTGGTATGCGTGGACTTATGGCAAAACCAGATGGTGGTACAGTAGAAATTCCAATTACATCTTCCTTCTTAGAGGGTGTAAGAGTTTCTGAATTCTTCTTAGGTACACATGGTATCCGTAAAGGATTCGTTGATACAGCCCTTAAAACTGCCGATGCTGGATATTTAACTCGTCGTTTAGTTGATGTTGCACAAGATATTATTATTAAAGAAGAAGATTGTGGTACAGACGATGGTGTTGTAGTTGAAGATTTCTTAAATACAGATGGAACTGTTATTGAATCATTAAGAGATCGTATTATTGGTAGGTATACAAATAAGAAAGTAATTCATCCAGAAACAAAAGAAGTTATTGTAGATAGAAATACTTATATTACAGAAACTTTAGCAGATAAAATTATAAGCGCTGGAATTAAAAAGGTAGCAATTCGTACAGTACTTACTTGTAAGAGTGAAAATGGTATTTGTAAACATTGTTATGGACGTAACTTGGCAACTGGTCAAATTGTTGAAATCGGCGAAGCTGTTGGTATTATGGCAGCTCAGTCAATTGGTGAACCAGGTACCCAACTTACAATGCGTACTATCAACTCAGGTGGTGTAGCCGGAGACGATATTACACAAGGTTTACCTCGTGTTCAAGAATTATTTGAAGCTCGTAATCCAAAAGGAAAAGCTACTATTTCTGAAATTAATGGTATTGTATCAGATATTGTATCAGATAATGGTAAATGGGTTATATCTGTTAAAAATGATGTAGAAATTAAAAATCATACTTCTAACTATGGCGCTAAATTAGCTGTTGAGAAAGGTCAAGAAGTAAAAGCAGGACAAAGATTAACACATGGTGCGATTAGCCCAAAAGAATTATTAGTTGTAACAGATCCAATTTCCGTTCAACAATATATCTTGTCTGAAATCCAAAAAGTTTATCGTTCTCAAGGTGTTGATATTAGTGATAAACACGTTGAAATTATTGCAAAACGTATGATTTCTAAAATTAAAATTGTAAACTCTGGTGATTCATTATTCTTACCAGGTACAATGGTTAATATTAATCATTTTAGAAATGTTAATAAAGAATTAATTCTAGAAGGAAAGGCTCCATCTACTGGACGTCCAGTACTTTTAGGAATTACAAAAGCTTCTCTAGAAACAGATTCATTCTTGTCAGCAGCTTCCTTCCAAGAAACAACAAGAATCTTAACAGATGCTGCAATTCATGGAAAAGTAGATCATTTGAATGGTTTAAAAGAAAACGTTATTATTGGTAAATTGATTCCAGCTGGAACAGGTGCTAGAAGATATCGTGACTGTGATTATGATTTAAAAGTAAATATGGCAAATTCTGAACCTTTAGACGTTTTAGAAGAAGAATTAATGGATTAAAAAAAGACTTAGAAATTTTCTAAGTCTTTTTTGTTAATTCATCAATGGTTGTATCTAATGCTTTTGAAAATTTGTAAACGGAATAGAAAGATAAATTCTTTTTCCCATTTTTTGAAACAATACATCTTAAATATTCGTAGGAAATATTTACTTGTTCTGAAAGTTTCATTAAATTCATATTTTTTTCATAAGCAATTTTTCTGATATTTTGACCTATAATTTTTTGTAATTCATCTTTTGTTATATAGGAAATTGTTTCAATACTCATATTTCTACCTCGTTTTTTATTATCTCATGAATGAGTTTTATATTATGTAAACCTATGATTTACAAAAAATGAAAATTATAGTCATAATTGAATTAATAAGATAAATTTAAAGAAAATGGAATAGGTAATATTTCAGAATGAGAAGATTAATAAAAAGACACTTTTGACAAATTGTGTCTTTTTTACTATAATGTAACAAGAAGTGAGTGATTCTATGAATATAGATATAAGATATATCAATCAAATAGAAGTATTAGTAAATCTTTTTACTATTGATAATGGTCAATTAAAAGTATTATTAATTCGTAAAGAAACGGAGCCTTTTAAAGGATATTGGATACTACCTAGTAATTTACTAATGACTACCGAAACAATAGAAGAGTGTGCGGAAGCAACAGTATTGGAATTTTGTGGAATTACAAATATTTATTTGAAACAATGCAATGTATTTAGTAGGATTGATCGCTTACCAAATGATAGAATTGTCGCAAATTCATTAATTGGACTAATTGATAAAGAAACATTACTTTTAAAGAAACAAAAGACGAGTTATGAAACAGTTTGGTTCCCAGTCGATGAAATTCCTAAAATGGTTTATGATCATGGAGATATTTTAAAAGATGCGATATGTTTTTTAAGAACTATTTTAAATGACACAGAAGTTTTAAAAGTTTTATTTCCAAGTGATTTTACAATGCCAGAATTACAAATTGTTTATGAACAAATTTTAGGAAAGAAATTAGATCGTAGAAATTTTAGAAAGAAAATGCTTTATTATGATTTATTGGAAGAAACAGGGGATAAGACAGCTAATAAGATGGGACGACCTGCTAAACTATATCGCTTTAAAGATTTTGATAAAAAGCAATTATTTTAATATAATTTTACAGAATAAATTCATTTAATTTTCATTTCAAGATTGACATAATGAAAGTTATCATGTAAAATTATATTCGTAGTCGGAGTAGTACTCAAGAGGCTGAAGAGGCGCCCCTGCTAAGGGTGTAGGTCGGGCAACTGGCGCGAGGGTTCAAATCCCTCCTACTCCGCCATTAAGAAATTAAAGTTCTAGTATGGAACTTTTTTTGTTGCAAAAAAATGAGATATTAATCATATACCTCATTTTTCAATAATTCAATATTATCATTTAATAGCGATAAGTAATCCTCTTTGTCGGAACGTTGTTCATCTGTTAAATTATAAATAGAGTGTAATTCTAAAATGTTCACTTTATTATCATTTAAAATTTTAGTAATAGTATCATTTAATTGATTAGCATTGGTTGTAAAAATATAACTCACTTGTCCTGTTTTTATTAAATCGATAGCATTTGCAATTGTTTTATCATTTAATTCATCATTTTCTTCTAATGAAATTACTTCAAAATCGTATTTTTCTAAGAATTTCCAAGCACTATTATCGACAATAATTGTTTTTTTACTAGCATTTTCACTTAGTAATTTTAGATTAGCGTCTACCTTAGATATTTCTATTTTTAATTTATTATAATTTTCTTCAATTTCATTTTTTAAATAATGGTTTGTAGTATATTCTAGGATTCCATTTTTAATGTTTAAAGCCATCATTAAGAAGTTAGAAGGATCAATCCATAATTCTGACTCATTATAAGTATATTCCATAGTCTGTGCGGCATCAATAATTTTTAAGTACCTATTATATTGAAACATCGAAGAGATGTAATTCGTTTCTTTATCATTTGTTCCATTAAATACATATAAATTTGTTTTACTATAATCCTTAATTTGTTTGTTATTTAATTCATATTTTTGAGTATCAACACCATTTGGATAAATACTATTGATAGTACTATGATCACCATATAAATAATTAATAATATATTCAATTGGATAAACAGTAGAGTAGATTTGAACATCTTCAAAATCATCTTTTTTAAAACAACCTGTTAAACTAAAAATTAAGATACCAATTAATACTAATTTTATTTTTTTCATATTTCTACCTTGCTTTCTTATTATAATCAAATTTATTATACTAGAAAACAATAATTTTGTAAAACGATATTTCTTTTTCATTTAAATTAGTTTATAATGAAAAAGGTGATACTATGAAAATTCTAGATGATTTTAATGTCAAAACAAATAACCTTCAAATTTATGAAACTGCTTTTACCCATACATCTTATGCAAATGAAATGAAAGTAGAAAGTTATGAGAGATTAGAGTATTTAGGAGACGCTGTACTAGAACTTGTCATCAGTGATTACTTATATGAAAATACAGATTATCAAGAGGGTATGATGACAAAATTAAGGGCTCATTATGTTTGTGAGAATGCAAATTATGAATATTCTACTAAAATTGGATTAAATGAGTATTTACGTCTTGGTCATGGTGAAGAAGCAAGTGGAGGAAAGTATCGTAAAGCTATTGTGGCAGATATTTATGAGGCTTTTATAGGAGCTTTATACTTAGATCAAGGAATTGAAAAAGCAAAAGAGTTTATTTATACTACAGCAGTACCATATTTAAAAAATCACGAGTTAAATTTCTATGATGATTATAAATCAGAATTACAAGAATTGGTACAAACAGATAAGAGAAGCTTGGAATATGTGATTGTTGATGAAACAGGACCTGCTCATAATAAAACATTTACTGCTATTGTAAAAATTGATGATGTTATTTATGGAAGAGGAACAGCACACTCTAAAAAAGAAGCGGAACAAGAAGCTGCTAAAAATGCTTTAGAAAAAAGTATTGGAAAAAAATAAAAAAAGTGGTAAAATATCTCCTTACAAAGGGAGGTATTTTTTATGGCAAATTTATATAATGATGGAGAGTATAAAAGAATTAAAAAGTTAATAAATGAGAAAAATTGGTCATCATTGATGCTTATTCTTCCAAATTATTTAGAAAAATATCCTAATGATAATTGGGCTAGATTAGAATTTGCTCGTTTGTTAAAAAAAATGAAACAATATCAAAATGCCTTACAACAACTTTATATAATACAGCATCGTTTAACTGAAAAAGATAGAAAATTAAAAATTGATCAATATACTACTTTAGAAATTTATAATCTTAATTTTTTAATGGATTGTTATGAAAAGTCATTTCAACTTTTAGAATCTGTAAAAAAGATTAATCACGAGTTATTTTTTGAAGTAGATTTACTACAATTAGAGGAGTTATTTTTAAGAAAACAATTAAACTTACCAATTGATTTTGAAATGAATTCAAAGTATCCTTATTTAAGTTCTCAAATATATTCTTATGATGAAGAAAAAGCTATTCAACATATTATGATGCATAAATATAAAGAAATAACATTATATGAAAATTTATTTGAAGAAGAAATTGATGTAGAAAAATTATTTAATCAAGTAAAAAGTGTAGTAGAAGATAGTGAGGCACTTGAAAATGATTATATAACTTGGAAATATTATTTTGAGTATCCTAATGTAGAAAATCCTATATTGAAAGAAGGATATCCCTATAAATATTTAATGGTAGTAGTTATCAAAAATACAAATCATATTATTTCAATATATCCTCATTTTTCTAAAATAAGGTTGAAATGCAATCTATTAGAAAAACAGAAAATAAAACGATTATCTCAAATTGAAAAATTTAATCAAAAGTACAAGAAATAATAGTTTCATCTATTATTTTTTTTTATAGTTTGATATAATAATATAAGGTGAAAGTATGATTAGTATCTATGGAGTTACATTACAAAAATTAGAAGATTATTTCATTTCTATCGGAGAAAAGAAATTTAAAGCTATCCAAGTTTATGAATGGCTTTATAAAAAAAGAGTTAAAGACTTTGATGAAATGAAAAATGTAAAAAAAGAAACAATCGAACAATTAAAAAAAGATTTTGTTTTTACGGACCTTCAATTACTTGATCAGAAGAAAGACATAGACGTTAGTAAATATCTGTTCGAATTAGAAGATCATAATAAAATTGAAGCAGTTTTAATGAATCATGATTATGGAAAAAGCTTATGTGTTTCGACTGAAGTTGGCTGTAACATGGGATGTAAATTTTGCGAAAGTGGAAGACTTAAAAAAGTTAGGAACTTAGAAACTCATGAGATGGTTGAACAAATTTTAAAAATAGAAGAATTAGAAGGGATTAGAATATCACATGTTGTTTTAATGGGAATTGGAGAACCTTTTGATAATTATGATAATGTGATAGACTTTATTGATATCCTTAATGAGGGAAAAGGAATTGACTTAGGAGCTAGACATATTACTGTTTCTACTTGTGGATTGGTTCCTAAAATAGAAGAATTTATGAAACACGGGAAACAAGTAAATTTAGCGATATCACTTCACGCTCCTAATGATGAACTTAGAAATCAATTGATGCCAATTAATAAAGCATATCCTTTAAAAGAATTGATTGCAGTTTTAAAAAAATATGTTTCAAAAACAAATAGAAGAATTACATTTGAATATATTTTATTAGACGGTGTTAACGATTCTAAAAAAGAAGCTTTGGAACTTTCTAATTTAATAAAAGGATTAAATTGTTATGTAAACTTAATTCCTTATAATGAAACTAGTCATATTGAATTTAAAAGAGCTTCACAGGATCGAATATTAGCCTTTTATGATACACTCAAAAAAAATCATGTGAATGTTACCATTAGAAGAGAATTTGGAACTAAAGTAATGGCTGCTTGTGGTCAACTTCGTTCTAATTATGAGGAGGGAAAATCATGAAATATTGTTATATGACTGATACTGGTAAAGTAAGAGACCATAATGAAGATAGTGTTGTAATTACGGAGAATTTAAATAAAGAAATTTTACTAACTGTAGCCGATGGTATGGGTGGACATAATGCCGGAGAAGTAGCTTCTTCTATAGCAATTACTCATATTGGAAAAAGGTTTCGTGAGCTTAGTACAGTAGGAAATAAAGAAGATGCTATTAACTGGCTTCGTGAAACTGTAAGTGAAGTAAATACATTAATCAATAATTATACAATTGATCATCCAGAAAGCTCTGGAATGGGTACTACTTTAGTACTTGCTCTAGTTACAAATGATTTCCTATTATTTGGTAATATTGGAGATTCTTCAGGGTATGTCATTAAAAATCATAAATTACAAAAGATTACAATCAATCACACATTAGTTAATATGTTAGTAAAATCAGGAGAATTAACTGAAGAAGAAGCCAAAAATCATCCCCGTAAAAATGTATTAATGAGAGCTTTAGGATCTGCTAAGAGTGTAGAATTAGATATCTTCGATGTAGAAACTGATGTGGATGGTATTTTACTTTGTAGCGATGGTTTAACAAATATGTTAGATGATGATCAAATTTCTAAAGTTTTATCAGAAGATTTAACAATTGAAGAAAAATTATTAAAATTAATTTATAAATGTAATAATCGTGGCGGAAACGATAATATTTCTGCAGCATATTTAGAAAAAGGTGGTAAATAATGATAACGAAAGGACAAAAAATTAATGATCGTTACCAAATTATTCGTACAATAGGCGAAGGTGGTATGGCGAATGTATATTTAGCTTATGATACAATTTTAGATCGTAATGTTGCCGTTAAAATATTGCGTGGTGATTTAGCAACTGATGAAAAATTTGTCAGAAGATTTCAAAGAGAAGCTATTTCAGCATCTTCTTTAAATCATCCTAATATTGTAGAAATGTATGATGTAGGAGAAGATAATGGTAAATATTTTATTGTTATGGAATATTTAGAAGGTCAAACTTTAAAAAGCTTAATTAAAAAAAGAGGCAATTTAACTTTAGCAGAAGTAATTGATATTATGCTTCAATTAACTTCTGGATTGGCTTGTGCTCATGATAGTTATATAATTCATCGTGATATTAAACCCCAAAATGTTTTAATTCTAGAAGATGGAACCGTTAAAATAACTGATTTCGGTATTGCTATGGCTTTAAATAGTAATGAATTAACACAAACAAATTCTGTTATGGGTTCTGTTCATTATTTACCTCCAGAACAAGCAAATGGAACAGGCGCTACTATAAAAAGTGATATTTACTCTTTAGGAATTTTAATGTATGAATTATTAACAGGAAAATTACCTTTTAAAGGAGAAAATGCTGTAGAGATTGCTATTAAACAAATGCGTGATCCAATTCCTTCTGTTTGTGAATTTAATCCGGAAATTCCTCAAAGTGTAGAAAATATTATTTTGAAAGCAGCAGCTAAAAATCCAAAAAATCGTTATGAAAATGTTATGGAAATGCATGATGATCTAAAAACAGCTTTAGATAAAGATCGTGCTGATGAAAAAAGATATGTATATCCTTATCCAGAACAAGAAATAGAAGAGGAAACTCCTTCTAGAGTGAAAAAACAAGAAGAAGTTCAAACCCAAAAAATAGAAGAAAAGAAAGAAAAAAAAGTTAATAAAGCTTTAATTGTAACAGGTATCATTACAGCTATTTTAGTAATCATAGCAGTAGTTATGTTTGTAGTTCTACCTATGTTTGCTAAAACAAAAGAAATAGAGATTCCCGATGTTTCAGGTCTTACTACTGAAAAGGCTGAAAAAGAATTAGAAAAATTAGGATTTAAAGTTAGTGATGAGGTTAATGAAAAGACTAGTGAAGAGGTAGAAGAGGGGAATGTTATTAGTACAAGTCCTAAAATAGGAAGAACTGTGAAAAAAGGAGCTACTATTACATTAACAGTATCAAAAGGAATAGAAAAATTTAAATTAGAGGATTATACAGGAAAAGATTATGAAACTGTAAAATATTTATTAGAAGAAAAAGGTTTAACAGTTAGTATGGAAGAAAAAGAAGTAACTGAAGATGATAATGTCAAAGATGGAACTATTATGACACAAACAGTAGCAGCTGATACAGAAATTAAAAAAGGAGATTCTATTAGTTTTGAAGTTGCTAAATTAATTACAGTGTATCCAGACTTTGTCAATGAGTCCTATACGTTAAGTGGCGTAGAAGAGTTCTGTAAAAAATATAATATAACATTAGAATCTACTGCAAAAGAAACGAATGATTTTACAGAAAATACAATTCTTACACAAAGTAGATCAGCTGGTAGCAAAGTAGTAAGTGGTGTTACTTTAAGAGTTACTTATGCAAAAAAGAAAGCAGTAACAGAAGATAAGAAAGATACATCTTCTACAAAAACAGATAATAAGGCGACGGATAAAACTACATCGACAGATAAAACTACAGATAAAACTACATCGACAGATAAAACAACAGAAAGTTAACTTATGAATGGAAAAATAATTAAAAATATCAGTAATGATTATACAGTATTAAGCGAAGGAAAGACGTATACTTGTAAAGCTAGAGGAAAAATTCGAAATATGAAAATTACTCCTCTAGTTGGAGATGAAGTGATTTTTGATTCTAATAATTGCTATATTTTAGAAATTCTTCCAAGAAGAAATGAATTACTTCGTCCTCCTGTTAGTAATATTGATCAAGCTTTTATTATTACTAGTGTCAAACAACCAGATTTTTCTTCTAATTTATTAGATAAATTATTAACAATTATTGAATTTAATAATATTAAACCTATTATTTGTTTTACAAAGTTAGATTTATTAAATGATCAAGAGAGAACAACGATAAATTCGATTATTCATTATTATGAACAAATTGGATATACTATATATTTGAATACCGAAATTGAAAAAATAAAACAATCTTTTTCTAATAAAGTAACAATTTTTACAGGACAGAGTGGAGCTGGTAAGTCTACTTTATTAAATCATTTAGATGCATCTCTTCAAATTAAAACAGCTCCTATTTCTTTAGCTTTAGGAAGAGGAAAACATACTACAAGGCATACAGAATTATTAAAATTCTCTAATGGTTTTGTGGCAGATACACCAGGCTTTTCGGCTCTTAGTTTTGTTGATATGACACCACAGGACATTCGTGATAATTTTATTGAATTCAATAAGTACAGAGAATTTTGTAAATATAAAGATTGTATGCATGATAAAGAAGATCAATGTGAAATTAAAAATAAAGTAAATGAAGAAATTATTTTAAAAAGCAGATACGATAATTATTTAAAGTTTATTTCAGAAAAAAGGTGATATTATGAAATTGTCAGGTTCTATATTAGATTTAACTCCCAAAACAAAAGAAGAAATTCAAAAGATTTCAGCTTCAGGATTAGATTACATTCATGTTGATGTAATGGATGGAGATTTTGTTCCTAACGTTTCTTTTCCTTTTTCTGAGGTATCACCCATTATTGTTTCCAATTTAAAATATGATGTTCATTTAATGGTTCAAAACCCAGAAATATACATTGAACAATTTTCAAGTATTCATCCTGAATTCATTACTTTTCATTATGAAATAGGAAATACTATGAAATGGATTTCTGAAATTCATGGTGAAGGTATAAAAGCTGGACTTTCTGTTAAACCAGATACAGATTTAGAAGAAATAAAATCATTTTTACCTTTTGTAGATTTAGTTTTAGTGATGAGTGTAGAACCAGGAAAGGGTGGACAATCTTTCCTAGAACAAACTTATTCAAGAATCGAAGAATTATATTATTATCGCAATCAAAATCATCTTCATTATCAAATAGAAGTAGATGGAGGTATCAATAACCAAAATACTCCTAAGTTAAAAAAATGTGATATGATTGTAGTAGGTAGTTTTATTACAAAGGGAAATTATAAAGAACAAATAGATAAGATAAGAGAGGCTATGAAATGAAGCGTTTATTAATAGTTTTAGGTTTATTGATGATATTTACAGGATGTAAAGAAGCATCTACTACAAATAATATAAAAACAAACAATAATGAAAATATTATTAAGGAACAGGTAGTTGGAAATTTATTATTGAATCAGGTTTCTTTGACATATGAAAAAGGTACTAGTACTTTTAGTGTTCAAATTACGAATCAGACGAGTGAGAGTGTAGCGATTAATCAATTCGATGTTACTTTTAAGGCAAAAAATGGTTCTGTGATTGCAACATTACAAGGAACATTGGGTGATTCTTTAGATGGAAACACAAGTATTGTAATTACAATGACTAGTGATATTGATTTAACAGAAGCTTATTCTTTAGAGTATAATATCAGTTAAAATGAAAAATTTAATAAAAATAGTTGCCAAATAATATGTTTTTTGTTATAATCATATTGTTTGGTACATGGCGAGATAGCTCAGTTGGCTAGAGCAATCGGTTCATACCCGATAGGTCGAGGGTTCGAATCCCCCTCTCGCTACCAATATGAGTAATAATAGATAGAAATATCTATTTTTTTTATACATTTTAATCTTATTTGACATATCAATACCATTGTATTACTATTTTTATCAATAATATGGTATAATATTATTAACAAAGATAGTTTGTGGAAAGGATATGAAAAATGAAAAGTAAAAAAATTGCTAAAATTGTGATTATTATAATATTATTGATTTTGTTAATACCTATACCTTTTAAACTAAAAGATGGTGGTACAGTTGAGTGGAAATCTTTAACTTATTCAATATCAAAAGTTAATAGTATTTATTCAATAGATGATATTCGTATGGGTTATAAAAAAGGAGTTATAATAAAGATATTTAATATTACTGTTTTTAATAATTCAAAATATGATATTGAAAAAGAATTTGTCATTGTTGATAGTAGTAAAAATAACGAAAACTTTGCTTGTGATTCTGCTTTAGAAGAAATTTATAAAGATGATGAATATATTTATTACTTACCTTGTCAAAAGAGTCAATATATTAAAGTAATTTATGCCCCTAACGAATATCAAGAGGGATTAAAATCTTCACTAGAAGATGGTACAATTAAAATAAGCGATTTAGATGAGTTTAACATTGAATATATAAAAAAAGAAAGAAAATAAATTTAATGCTTAAAAAATATTCAGGGAAATTTTAGGGAATTTTTATATAAAATTATTTATATTTATTTGAATTTACTTGAATTTACTTATATTTTATTTTATAATATATATCGGAGCGAAGCCTTATTTAATAAGGGAAACGGTAAAAAATAAACGGTAATTTAATTTAGGGCTTATTTTTCATACCCGATAGGTCGAGGGTTCGAATCCCCCTCTCGCTACCATAAAGAATTCTAGTCGAACTTTTATGTTTGACTTTGATAAATAGCTAATTCAGTGATGGATTAGTTTTTTTGCGCTTAAAAAACTATCCTAGAAAGAAATGGTGGTATTATGGTAAATATTATTAAAGAAGAATTACCTATTGAAGAAGTGTTAAAAAGGAAGTTAGAACTAATGTTAGAGTCAATATAAAAATGTAGGAAAAGTGTAATTATATTTGTATAGACTTAGGTATATCAGAATCTATTTTTATTTTATCTTTCAATCTATAGATAAATTTGATAAATTAATATCATTCTTATATAGTAAACTTCATAATTAATATGATAAAAATGATAAATATATTGATGTTGTTAATGATATGTATGAAGATAAAGTTTTAGATGATGATGACATTAAAGATTTAAAATTAAACAAAGAAAAAGATGGCTTTGAGAGATAAACTCATTACCATCTTTTATAATAATTCAATTCTAATTCCTAAAACACCATATTGTTCTTGTTTTTCTTTTGTATAAAATTGTTCAAGAACACCAATTAATTCTTCTTTTGTCATAGATTTATCAGATAAAATAGAAATATCAAAATCTTTAAACATATCTTCAAAAGAATTATATCTTAATAAACCAGTAACCTTAGCATTAAATGACTCATTCAAATCAGGTTCTTTTAAAAATTTGATAGTATCTCCAATTTTAATTTGTTGTCTTTTTTCATCGAAAATTCTAATTTCGATTCTTTTTGTACCATTAAGTATAAAATTATAATACTCAGGTTGTAATTGCATTTCATGTTCCATATTATTTTCTTCCTTTCATTCTATCTTTTTGCAATATCATTTGCTTTGTTTTACTAGGATTATCACATAAATTGCCATCTAAGCTAAATGCTTCATCCCATTCTTTAATAACCTCATATAATGGATCATTATCATAAATAAATTTGATGTATTGTGGCATATCAGCATTTTTTGAAATGCTTCTCATATCTCTTAATGTTAAATATTCTTCAAATTCGGTGACATCATACAAATGAAGAGCAAAACAATTCGGATTATTTTTTCCGTAATATTCAACAATTTCATGACCATCATGCCTTTTGTCATATCCTGTTGCTCTTAATATTTCATCTGTATTTCCATTTAAAATATCACTTACTTTAAAATATCCAATAATTGCCTTATCTTCTTTTGCAGAATATACATAAATTTTTTTATTAAGCAATTCATCTCTTAATGGTGATTTTCTAAATTCATAAAGTTTAGTTTCATCAAATATTTGCCTTGCATAATATGTCATTATTGAAATAATAGTAATTCTATTTCTGCGATTTTTATCCATTTCATTCCCTTCTGTGAAAGTATTATATCATAAATTGACAAAAGCAAAAAGTGGTATTATAAGTGGCAATTTTAAGGAGGGAAAAATGAAATGACAAATATTGAAAGTTTAAAAAAATATGTAGGTAATGTCACAGAAGAAGAGTTTATGATACTTACTACAAAAATTTATATGATAACAGATTTTATTTGTGATGATTACCCAAAATATAAAGAGTGGTATTTTACTAAACAATTACCTGCAACTATAAATGGAGATGAACGAAATATACTATTTGTTAGAAATCCAGAAGATGATAATGAAATAATTTCAACGGCTTGTCTAAAAAGAGATGAAGAAGAACAAAAAATATGTACATTATATGTTTCTGATAAATGTAGAGGTTTAGGAATAGGAACAGCAATAGTTGAAGAATCAATGAGATGGTTAGGTACAACTAAACCACTTATAACATTAGCAGATTATAAATTAGAAATGTTTAGACCAATTATTAATAAATATGGCTGGGAATTAACTGAAATAGTTTCAGGTTTATATAATGATATAGCTCAAGAATTATGTTTTAATGGAACACTAACAAAGAATAATGAAGAAACATTAGAACAACAATTACATAAAAAGTTAGTTAGGGTATTAAAAAATAGATATGAACACATTAAATAAAAAAATATTTTAATTTAATAAAAAGTATGGTATCCTATTTATAGAGATTAGTTATTTATTAACTGATTACTTAGGTTTCGGATATACTATATCCACGTACCAATAAGTATATCGACTAATTCAGAAATGAGTTAGTTTTTTATATGCATTGCCATAAATATAACAAAAAATATTTAAAATAATTAAATTCTTAAAAAACAACTCTCAAGAAAAAATATTATGATATAATGAAAGGGATGAAACAATAAGGAGTGATAATGTGTTAGAAGTTAAAAATGTCACAAAATATTATGGTGACTTTAAAGCTGTAGACAATTTGTCCTTTACAGTAAAAGAAGGTGAAATCTTTGGATTATTAGGAGTTAATGGAGCCGGAAAAACAACAACATTTCGAATGATTATGGGACTTCTAGATCCAACAGAAGGTGAAATCACCTTAGATGGTAAGAAAATTGATTACAGTGTAACAGATCAAATTGGTTTTTTAACTGAAGAAAGAAGTTTACTTACAAAATTAACAGTAAAAGAACAATGTCTTTTTTATGGACATCTAAAAGGAATGAAAGAATCCGAAATATTAAAAAGAATGGATGAATTATTAGAAAAATTTTCCATTAGTAGCTATAGAGAAAAGAAAATTAAAGAATTATCAAAAGGAAATCAACAAAAAGTTCAATTCATAACAGCTATTTTAAATCGTCCTAAACTACTAATTTTAGATGAACCATTTTCAGGATTAGATCCTTTTAATGTAGAATTATTTAAAAGTGAAATTGTAGAGATGTCAAAAAATGGAAGTATTATTATATTTTCTTCTCATCGTATGGAACATGTTGAACTTTTTTGTAAAAAATTAGTTATTATTCTAAAAGGAAAAACAGTATTAGAAGGATATTTATCTGATATTAAAGAACAGTACCGCAAAAAAGATATTTTTATAAAAGGAACTGTTTCTAAAGAAGAATTAGAAAAAGTATCAGGAGTACTTGAAGTTATTGAAAAAGCAGATGAATATGAAGTAAAAATAGAAAGTAAGGAAATTGTTCCTAAAGTATTTCAAGTTGTTAGTAAAGCAAAAGATATTACAAAATTTGTTGTAGAGGAACCATCCTTAAATGAAATATTTGTTTCGAAAGTAGGTGAATCATTTGAAAAGTAAATTGGAGTATTTAACAAAAGTAAGTTTGAATCGAAAATTAAAAACAAAGTGGTTTTTAATAGCAAATATCGTTTTAGCGCTTATCATTGTAGCCGTTACCAATATTGATAGTATTATTCAGTTGTTTGGTGGTGATTTTGATAATGCTACTAAAGTATATGTAATCGATGAAACAGGAAGTTATGATCTTTTAAAAAATCAAATAGAAACTATTACAACGTCTATTTATGGAAAAGAAAATGTTTCGTTTGAAGTTTCTAAATATGATAAAACCGAAGAACAAGTAAAAAAAGAAATTGAAAAAGATAATAATATTGTTGCCTTTATAATCAATCCAGATACTCAAAACGTATTAAATGTTTCTTTAATTTCAGAGGCTTATATTGATACAATATCTATGCAAATACTAGAACAAGCTATTAATGCTACCAAAGTACAAATCGCTATTCAAAATTCAAATATATCAGAAGAAGAATTGAATAAAATCTATTCTGGAGTAACGATTAATCGAATTATACTAGATGAAACAAAAAAATCAGAAGATGAAAATATGGAAACGATTATGTCTACTGTTTTCCCAATTGTAATTTTACCATTTTTCATGCTTACTATTTTCTTAGTACAAATGATCGGAGCAGAAGTAAATGATGAAAAAACAACTAGGGGAATGGAAATTATTATTTCAAATGTTTCTCCTAAAACACATTTTTTCTCTAAGATAATTGCTGGAAATTTATTTGTTATTATTCAAGGCGTTTTACTATTTTGCTATGCTGGGTTAGGACTTTTTATTAGAAAAATATTAGGGTCAGGAAACATTATCGATGGATTAGGTACTAATATTTCTGGTGTTATTAATGGTATTTTAACAACAGAATTTGTTTCAAAATTAATTTATATTATTCCATTAACATTATTATTGATGTTAATTACTTTCTTAGCTTATTCCTTGTTAGCTGGAATTTTAGCTAGTATGACGACCAATGCTGAGGACTTTGGTCAATTACAAACTCCTATTATGATAATTTCTTTAATAGGTTATTATTTAGCGATGATGGCAGGGGTATTTAAAGGAGCATTATTTATTCGTATTTTATCTTATGTTCCACTAATATCTGCTATTCTAGCTCCTTCTTTATTAGTATTAGGTCAAATCGGTGTTATTGATATTATTGTTTCTATTATCATTACATTAATATTTAACTATTTATTAATTAAATATGGATTAAAAATTTATAAAGTAGGAATTTTGAATTATTCTTCTAAAGACTTATGGAAGAAAATGTTTAAAGCTTTAAAAAATTAAAAATAGTCTATTACAATATAAAAATGATAGCTTATCTGCTATCATTTTTTATTTATTATAAACTTCTTTTTTTCAAACAAACTTTATTGATTATCATTTAGAAATATGATAATATCTTAAAAGGAAATGAAGTGATAATATGTTAATACCAAATTTAAAAGAAGCTCAAAAAAGAAGTAAACAAGAAGTTCGCGTTTTAACACACGAATATATTGTAAATAGTGATTTAAAAACATTAGGTAAAAATAAAAAATATTTTGTAAGAACCTATGGCTGTCAAATGAATGAGCATGATGGAGAAAATATTAAAGCAATTTTAGAAGATATGTCATTTGAAGAAACTGATCAAATGGAAGATGCTGATGTTATTTTATTAAACACTTGTGCGATTCGTGAAAATGCTCATAATAAAGTATTTGGTTATTTAGGAAGAGTGAAACACTTAAAAGAACAAAAGCCAGATGTTATTGCTGGATTATGTGGTTGTATGGCACAAGAAGAAGTCGTTGTAAAAGAAATTATGCAAAAACATAAATATTTAGATATTGTTTTTGGAACTCATAACATTCATGAATTACCTGAGATTTTGAATAATGTTATAGAAACAAAGTCACAACAAATTCAAGTTTATAGTAAAGAAGGGGATATTATAGAAAATATTCCTGTCAAACGAGCTTCAAAATATAAAGCATGGGTAAATATTATGTATGGATGTGATAAATTCTGTACTTATTGTATCGTTCCATATACTAGAGGAAAACAAAGAAGTAGATATCATGAAGATATTTTAGCAGAAGTTCAATGTTTAAAAGAAAAAGGCTATCAGGAAGTTACTTTATTAGGTCAAAATGTCAATGCCTATGGAAAAGATTTAGATGACAATTATAATATGGAAAACTTATTAGAAGATGTTGCTAAAACCAATATTCCTAGAATTCGTTTTGTAACAAGTCATCCATGGGATTTTACCGATAGTATGATTGATGTGATAGCAAAATATGATAACATTATGCCTTACATTCATTTACCACTTCAATCAGGATCCAATAATATTTTGAAAAAAATGGGTAGAAGATATACGAAGGAATCTTATTTAGAATTAGCAAAAAAAATAAAAGAAAAAATTCCTAATTGTTCATTAACTACTGATATTATTGTAGGATTTCCAGGAGAAACAGAAGAAGATTTTCAAGAAACTTTAGATGTTGTAAATCAAGTGAAATATGATTCTGCTTTTACTTTTATTTTTTCTCCAAGAATTGGTACTCCTGCAGCTAAAATGGAGGATACAACACCATTAGAAGAAAAAGAAAAAAGATTACAAACTTTAAATCAATTAGTAAATGAATATGCAAATGAAGCAAACCAAAAGTATCTACATAAAATAGTACCTGTTTTAATTGAAGATTATTCAGAAAAAGATGGAAAAATGTTAATGGGGTATACAGATACTATGAAATTAGTGAATGTACAAGGGGATCCTTCTGATATTGGTAAAATTATTAATGTTAAAATTACGGATACCAAAACATGGAGTATGGATGGAATCGCACAAAATTCGACAAAATAGTATTGACTATCAATTATATTAATGATACAATGTAAATGTAGTAAGTTGTGTGTTATTAGATGTTGGTTGTAAGACTATAAGTTGTATTTATAGTCATTAGTGATAGAAAGGTTTTCCTTTCTTTTTTTGTATACTTTTTGGTATAATGAATATAGATAGGAGGTTTCTATGAAAGTAGTAGTTATTGGTGGAGGAGCATCTGGATTAGTTGCTGCAATTTATGCTTCTTCACAAAATGAAGTAATCTTATTAGAAAAGAATAAAATGTGTGGCAAAAAAATATCTATTACAGGAAATGGAAAATGTAATTTTATGAATGAAGATTTTACTTTAGATCATTTTTATAGTGAGAATAAAGAACAAATTCCTATGATAGAAAATCCAAAAGAAAAAATATTAAATTTGATGAATCAAATAGGGGTGGAATATTATTCTAAAAATGGTTACTATTATCCTCTTTCTAATCAAGCAACAACTATTCAAAATGCTTTGATTAAGGAAGCTCTCATTAATGGGGTTCAAATTATTTATGATGTTGAAGTAAATAATATTGAAAAAAAACAACAATTTCAAATTCAAACAAATCGAGGAGTTTTTGAAGCTGATAGAGTGATTCTAGCAACTGGATCTAAAGCTTATCCAAAGACAGGATCGGATGGAATAGGATATGAGATATTACAAAAAATGGGTCATACGATAGTTCCTATTAAGCCAGCCTTAACTTCTATAGAAACATATCCTTTTTATAAAGATTTGTCAGGTGTTAGAACCAATGTCGTTATTCAACTATATCATCATCAAAAAATGATAAATCAAGAAACAGGAGAGTTACAATTTACAGATTATGGAATTAGTGGAATTTGCGCTATGAATATTTCTAATATTGCTTGTAAAAAGGATACATTGAAATTGGATTTAATTCCAACAGTTTCTAATTTTATTTCATACATGGATTTTAAAAATAAGACTGTAAAAAATAGAACAGTACAAGAATTATTAGATGGATTATTAAATTATAAAATCGTAAATTTGATTTTAAAATTGTCATCTATTTCCAATCAAGATTTATGGGACTCTATTTCTAATTCAAAAAAAGAAAAATTATGTCAAAATTTAAAACAATTATCATTTGATATTCTGGATTTTAAAGGATTTGACCGTTCTCAAGTATGTAGGGGAGGACTTAGTTTATTGGAAATTACTGATAATTTAGAATCTAAAAAAGTACCTGGTTTATATGTAACAGGAGAATTATTAGATGTGATAGGAGATTGTGGTGGCTATAATTTGAGTTTTGCTTTTGTCACAGGAATGATAGCAGGGAGTAATATAAAATGATTCGTATTAGACAAGTAGAAGTATATTTTGAAAAAGACAGTTTAGAAGAAATCAAAAAGCAAACAGCAATTAAATTAAAGATTAATGAAAGTCAAATTCAATTTATTCGAGTGAATAAAAAATCATTAGATGCTAGAAAAAAACCTCATTTAAAATTTATTTATGAAGTAGATATTGAAGTTAGAAATGAAGGCCAATTACTTCAACGCTTTAACAAAGATGTTATGAAAACGCCAGATGAAAAATATTTGTTTCAGATTACAGGAACAGAAAAATTAAATAACAAAATTGTAATTGTTGGAGCAGGACCAGCAGGATTATTTTGCGCTTATTTGCTTGCTCAAAATGGATATCACCCTCTTATTATTGAAAGAGGAGAAAAAGTAGAAAATCGAATAAAAACGGTAGAAGATTTTTGGAAAACAGGAAAATTAAATAGTAATTCTAATGTTCAATTTGGTGAAGGTGGAGCAGGAACTTTTTCGGATGGAAAATTAAATACATTGACAAAGGATCCTGCTCATCGTATGAAAAAAGTGTTTGAAATATTTGTAGAATGTGGAGCTAATCCGGATATTATGTATGATTATAAACCACATATTGGAACTGATGTACTTAGAAAAGTAGTAAGAAATATGAGAGATAAAATTATAGAAATGGGAGGAGAATTTCGTTTTCAAACTTGTTTGACAGATCTTCATATTAAGAATCATCATTTAGTTGAAATTGAAGTGAATGGAAAAGAAATGATTCCTTGTTCTAATTTAGTGCTAGCGATTGGTCATAGTGCTAGAGATACTTTTCAAATGCTTCTTGAAAAAGATATCAATATGAGTGCTAAACCATTCGCATTAGGTGTTCGTATAGAACATTCTCAAAGTATGATTAATGAAAGTCAATATGGAATGAAAAGCCATGCTAAATTAGCACCTGCTAGTTATAAATTAACGTATACAACAACATCTGGTAGGGGTGTGTATTCCTTTTGCATGTGTCCAGGTGGATACGTGGTAAATGCTTCTAGTGAGGATGGTCTTTTAGCCATTAATGGAATGAGTAATTATAATAGGGAAAGTGAAAATGCAAATAGCGCGATTGTTGTTAGTGTGAAACCAGAGGATTTTGGAAATAATGTCTTAGATGGTATGGCGTTTCAAAGAAAGTTAGAGCGTCTTGCTTTTCTTGAAGGAAATGGTAATATACCAATTCAATGTTATCGAGATTTTAAAGAAAATAAAGTTACTGCAAAGTTAGGAACTGTTAAACCTATTTTTAAAGGAAATTATCAATTTTCTAATTTAAATCATATTTTACCAAGGTTTGTATCAGAATCTTTGATGGAAGGAATTGAATATTTTGGGACAAAAATAAAAGGGTACAATGATGGCGATTCAATTATGGCTGGAATAGAAAGTAGAACTTCTTCTCCTGTTCGAATCGAAAGAGATGAAACATTAGAGTCCAATATAAAAGGAATTTATCCTTGTGGTGAGGGATCAGGATATGCTGGTGGGATTACAACTGCTGCAATGGATGGTATGAAGGTAGCAGAAGTAATCGCGTCACGTTATCAAAAATGTTTATAGGAAAGTATTAGAAGAAAATTAAAAAAGCTAAAGAAAATATTGATAAATAAATAATAATTTGCTATAATGAAACTATCAAAAGTAAATCATAATATAGTTTGT
>ERZ827522.458-NODE-458-length-51983-cov-4.292983_pt1 | contig 51983 bp, 51 predicted proteins | sample MGYA00519580_ERZ827522 | MGnify/ENA primary metagenome ERZ827522 (study PRJEB31778, sample SAMEA3449340) | human gut metagenome | biome: human gut; feature: human-associated habitat; material: faeces | place: United Kingdom | collected 2010/2012 ... | reverse complement strand
CACTGCTCGCACGCTATGATAAGCCCGCCTGTCTGGAGGCGGAGTTGCCGGAGACGGAGCTGGCCGCGCGGCGCATCGGGTTTTACGAGCGGCACGGTTTCACGGTCAACGCGGATTATTCCTACTTCCAGCCGGCACTCGCACCGAGTGGCAGCCCGCTTCCCATGCATCTGCTCACGACCGGCGGCACGCGCACGGTCTCCGAGCTGCGTGCGATCGAGACGCTGCTGCACACGCGCGTGTACGGCCAAACGCTGGCCGCTGCAGGCAAATAACAAACAACGCGCCCGGGGCCGCACATTGTGCGGCCCCGGGCCTGCGTTATGTGAGCGTGATGCTCGCGGGTTTGCTGCTGCTTGTCGTGAAGAAAGAGAACGCGCTCTTACTCACAGCGGCGAAATATCCGTCCTCGGCAAGGGCATCCGGCCAGTGCTCGTGAATCTTCTCCAGCGTTTCACGCAGCTGCAGCAGCACGGCGGCGCCGTGCTTGCACAGGCCCGTTTCGTAGCAGCCGCAGGTGAGCGCGCTGACGGAGCCGTCGGCATAGGTGAATGTGATCTCATACGGCACGGTGCCGCTCACGATGGCGTGGCCGGCCGTGCCGTCCACAGTCAGGTAGACCACCCGGTTTTCCATGTAGTATGCGTGGCCTTTTTCGGCGACGCCGGCCGGGATGGACAGCTGCTCGAGCGCATACACCGGCCCGGGGCCGTGCCCGACGGCATATTCCCCGTCTGCCTCCGGCGGGAAAAACCAGCTGCGCACCTGTCGGAACGGCAGCACGTTCGGCTCCAGCGTGACGAGGTGCGCGCCCAGCGCGTAAAACGTGCCGCGCACGTTCCTGTCTGCCGCGCCGATCACGCGCTCGTAGTCCGCGAGCCGAATGCGGAAATTGTAGTCCACTGCGACCACCTGTCCGCGTTGGCGGGCAAGCTTGCCGCTGACGTAGACCAGATCGCCGTCGTGCAGGTCAAAGCGGTCGTTATAATAGCTGTAAGCTTGGCCGCGCTCGGGGAAAAACACGCGCACGACGGACGGAACGGCCGCCGTTTCCGCCGGTGCTGCCGGAGCGGGCACCGCCTCCGGCGCGGATCCTTGCACACAAAAACCAATCGAATGCTTCATCTGCGATCCCTCCCAGATTTGTTTCATTATCTGTAGGATAGCAGATGGACTGTCCCATAAACAGGGCAGTTGTCAGCACGCCCCTGCGCATTTCGTGCAGGGGCGTGCCTTTGTCTATTTTGGAGGGAGAAAGAAAGCTGATTTATTGTCCGGGGCGGCCGCCTTTGCCGCCGTCCGGGGGCGTGCCCATATTGCTGCCGTTGTTGCCATCAGGCGGCGTGCCCATACTGCTGCCGCCGGTGCCGTCGGGCGGCGTGCCCATATTGCTGCCGCCGGTGCCGTCCGGCGGGGTGCCCATGCCCCCGCCGGGCTGACCGCCCATGCCGCCGCCCATGCCGCCGCAGCCGTGTGCGTGGCGCTGGTGTATGTGATGATTGTGCTCTGCTCGCGCCGGGCCATCGCGCCGGTCATTCAGGCGTCCGAGCGGCAAAAGCAGTTCATCACGGACGCTTCCCACGAGCTCAAAACGCCCATCACCGTCATCGCTACGAGCCTGAAGGTACTGGAGATGGAGGTCGGGCAGCAGAAGTGGATCGACAAGGCGGAAAACCAGACCGAAAAGCTCACAGAGCTCGTCAACGAGCTCGTCATGCTCTCGCGCATGGACGAGGAATCGTCGCCCCTGCAGATGGCAGATTTCCCGGTCAGCGATGCGCTCGCAGAGACGGCGGAGTCGTTTCGCGCCTTTGCGGCGTCCGCCGGACATACGCTCGACGTGCGCGTGACGCCGGGCCTGACCTACTGCGGCGACGAGTACGCCATCCGGCAGCTCGTGTCCATCCTGCTCGACAATGCCGTCAAGTACGCAGCGCCCGATACGCCCATCGTCTTTTCCTTGGCGAAAGGGGCGGCGCGGCGTCGTCATCCGCACGGAAAATCAGTGCGACGCGCTCGACACGGCCGCGCTCGGCCGGCTCTTTGACCGCTTTTACTGCGCAGACCCCGCCCGCAGCGCCGAGACCGGCGGCTTCGGCATCGGCCTGCCCATCGCGCGCAGCATCGCCGAGGGACACCGCGGCACCATCCGCGCCGAGAGCCCCGACGGGCGCACGATCGTGTTCACAGCCGAGCTGAAATAGGGCTTGATAAATGAGAAAGATGTGGTATCATCTATTTTCGATGATACTGCATCTTTTTCGCGCCGGAGGGGCCTATGGACATTACGGAACGGAAGATCACGAAGATCGCACGCGAGGTGAGCAAGTTCACCGTGCGCACGCTGTGCGCCGAGGGCATCGGCCCGGGCGAGTTCGACGTGCTGCACGCGATCCGCAAAAACCCCGGCATCACGCAATCGGGCGTGTGCCGCATCACGGGCTTTCCCAACGTGGCGGCCGCAGTGAAAGAGGGGACAACCGATGGAGAATAAGCAGAAGCGGAAATACTCGCAGGCCATGGCGTTCGTGGTGCTGTTCGGCATTGTGAGCCTGTTTTCCGACATGACGCACGAGGGCGCGTCGAGCATCCGCGGCGCGTATCTGACGCTGCTGGGCGCCTCGGCCGGGACGATCGGCTTCATCTCCGGCCTCGGCGAGCTCGTGGGCTACTCGATGCGCTACGTGTTCGGCAAGCTCACGGATAAAACGAAGCACTACTGGACGATGACAATCGTCGGCTACGTGCTCGACGTGCTGGCCGTGCCGGCGCTCGCGCTCGTCGGCGAGCACGGCTGGATCTGGGCGTGCGCGCTGCTCGTCATCCAGCGCATGGGCAAGGCCATCAAAAAGCCCGCGAAGGACACCATCCTGTCCTTTGCCGCCTCGCAGGAGGGCGTCGGCAAGAGCTTCGGCATCCAGGAGGTCCTTGACCAGATCGGGGCGTTTCTCGGCCCGGTGCTGCTGTATCTGGTGATGCTCTTCAAAACCGACGGCACAACGTTTCAGGTCTATTCTACGTGCTTCGGCGTGCTGGCTATCCCGGGCGCGATCACGCTCGTGCTGCTGCTCGTGACGAAGCGGAAATTCCCGAACCCCGAGCACTTTGAGCCTGAGCCGAAGGAATACGTGCCCTTCCAGATGAAAAAGGAGTTCGTGCTCTACATTGCGGGCATCAGCCTGTTCGCGTTCGGCTTCATCGACTATTCGCTCGTGCTCATGCACGTCTCGCGCACGTACACGCATCTTGCCTCCGGCCTTGCAGAGACGTCCGCGCTCGTCAGCAGCGGGTCGCTGCCGCTGCTGTATGCCGGGGCCATGCTGGTCGACGCCGTGGCGGCGCTGGTGTTCGGATTGCTGTATGATAAAAAGGGCGTGCAGGCGCTCGTGTGGTCGACGGTGCTGTCGGCGCCGTTTGCGGTGTTCGTGTTCGCGTGCCATGGTGTCGGCGCGCTGCTTGCAGGCGTTGCGCTCTGGGGCGTCGGCATGGGCGCGCAGGAGTCGATTTTGAAGGCCGCCGTCACGCAGATGGTGCCCAAGGCCAGCCGCGCCACCGGCTACGGCGTGTTTGAGTGTGCGTTCGGCGTGTTCTGGTTTCTCGGCAGCTGGCTGCTCGGCGCGCTGTACGATGTGAGCATCCCGGCCATGGTGGCGGTGTCGGTGGCGGCGCAGCTGGCGGCTATCCCGCTGTATCTGCGCTCGGCCAAACTGCACCGCGACGGTTTGAAAGGAGAAAACGCATGAAGCACATTCGTATCCTGACCCTGCTGCTCGCGCTCGCACTGCTGTGCACGGGCTGCGCCGCCGGCGGCGCGGCGGAGGCCACGCCCGCCCCGGACATGAGTGACCTCCCGCTCGACGGGGGTTATGCCTACCTGCGCGTGGAGGTGCTCTCGCGCGACAAGGACGCGAAAACGCTGGAGGTCAAAGTGCTCGATTTCGGCGACGCCGACGGCGTGAATGTCGGCGCGCTCCCGGTGGATGCGCAGGGCACGGTCGACTGTGCCGACCTGCTGTCGATGGCGATGATGATCGACTCCGGCGAGTGGATCATCACCTATACAGACCTCGGGCAGCAGGCGTTCCCGCTGCGGCTGACGTCGATCGAGAACCCGGAGCACTTTGCCGAGCGCGCGGGGAAATAAAAAGCACCGGCTGAGGTTTTCCCTCAGCCGGTGCTTTTTGTCACCAGAACTTTTTCTTCTTGCACACCCACAGGCTGATGCCCACGGTCACGATGCTCACGACGACGACAACGGGGTAACCGTACTTCCACGTCAGCTCCGGCATGCCGACAAAGTTCATGCCGTACCACCCGACGAGCAGCGTCAGCGGCAGGAAGATTGTCGTCACGATCGTCAGGATCTGCATGATGCGGTTTTGCCGCGTGTCGATCTCGGCCTGAAACAGGCTCTGCAGCTGCGCGCACGATTCGCGCAGCAGCTGCGACTCCTCGCGCAGGCGGATGACCCGGTCCTCGAACATGCGAAACAGCAGCTGCTCGCTGTCGGTGAAAAAGCCGTTTTCATTCTCGTGCAGCTCGCACGCCACGTCGTCGAGCTGGGAGTAGTAGCGAAACCATGCCATGGTCTCCTTGCGCAGCGCGGTCATCGGCGCGGAGAAGTCGTCCAGCTCGTGCGCCAGCACCCGATCCTCGAGCGCCTCAATGCGGTCCTCGATCTTTTCGAGCTGGTGCAGGTCGCGGGCGATGAGCTGCTCAAAAAAGTCGTAGAGGAACCGGCCGACGCTGCCGTCGGTCCAGCGCTTTTCCCGGGCGATGTGGCGCAGCAGCCCCTGTAGCGCGCTCTCGTCGTCCACGAGTACGACGCGCGTGCCCGTGACGAGATAGCCGCAGGCGAGCGGCTTGCCGTCCTTGCCCTGGCGCGGCAGCACGAGCGTGCCCGCCAGACAGTCCGAGCGTACCTCGGCCTTGCACACACGTGCGTCGCGTGCCGGCGGTGTGTGGTGCAGCGTCCGCTCCAGACCGGGCAGCGCCGGCTGGTGCGACAGCTCTTCGGACGTCAGCAGCACGACGGCAGGCTGCTCCGGTGCGGGCGCGCGCTCCTGCTGCGTGAGCGTCTGTCCGATGGTATACCAATACAAATGCGGTCCCTCCCATAAGTCGCGGTGTTTTTCCCATTGTAGCACACCGGGCGCGCGGACACAATGTCCGGCTGGAAATCGGGGCGCGGGTGTGCTATACTGAGCAAAATTGCACTTTGGGGGAAGCATCATGATCGTCTATTACACCGGCACCGGCAACAGCCGCTATGTTGCCCAGCGCTTCGCCGCCGCCCTCGGCGATGATCTCATCACCGCGAATGAATACATCAAAAACGACACGCCCGCCGGCCTGCATTCCGATCGGCCGTGGGTGTTCGTCTCACCGACGTACGGCTGGCAGATCCCGCACATTTTTGCGGACTTTCTCCGCCGCGGCCGTTTTACCGGCAGCCGGAAGGCCTACTTTGTCATGACCTGCGGCAGCGAGATCGGCAACGCCGGCAGCCGCATCGCGGCGCTGTGCGCGGACATCGGGCTCGATTACCAGGGCGTGCTGCAGGTCGTCATGCCGGAAAACTATGTCGCCATGTTCTATGTGCCCGGCGCGGAGGAGGCAGCGCAGATCATCGCGGCGGCGCAGCCGTCCATCGACGGGGGCATCGCCTGCGTGCAGCGCGGGGAAGCGTTCCCGGCGCCGAAGGTCGGCCTGCTCGATCGATTCAAGACCGGCCCGGTGAACACGATTTTCTACAAATGCTTTGTCAAGTCCGGGCCGTTCACGGTCTCGGATGTGTGCATCGGCTGCGGCAAGTGCGCGCTGAGCTGCCCGGTCAACGGCATCAACATCGTCGAGCGCCGCCCGCGCTGGAACGGCGCGTGCACGCACTGCATGGCCTGCATCTGCGGCTGCCCGGTGTCCGCCATCGAGTACGGGCACAAGAGTCAGGGCAAGCCCCGCTACCAATGCCCGGAATATAAATGAATGCAGCGAAAAGCGAACCCCGCACCAGACAGCCGGTGCGGGGTTCGCTTTTGTTTACAGATAGCACTCCGGCCGCCGCTGCCTAAGGTACGGGCGCTTCTGTTCGCGCCAGAGCCGTGCCTCGGCGAGGTCGAGCTCCTGCACGATGAGCTGCTCACGGTCGTCGGCTTTATAGATCACGTCGCCGCTCGGGTGCACGATGAGCGACTCGCCGGAGAAGTCCATCCCGTCCTCACGCCCCACGCGGTTGCACATGGCGACGAAGATCTGGTTCTGCATCGCCTGCACGCGGATCTCCCACTCGAAGAGCTCCATGGGTTCGGCTTTTGTGTTCGCCGTCGGGATGATGACGAGATCCGCCCCCTTGAGCGCGCACGTGCGGATGCTCTCCGGCAGGTGCCGGTCAAAGCAGATCACGATGCCGACGCAGCCCCACGGTGTGTCGAACACGAGAAAGCCGTCCTCGGACGGCGTGTAGTAGTCGCGCTCGTAAAACTGCGCCGCCTGCATGATGTGTACCATCTTGGCCACGCCCGCGCAGACCCCCTCCGGCGTCAGCCAGAGGGAAGCGTCATAGCGTTTGCCCTCCTGCTCGAGGTACATGTTCGGCGAGAGGTAGAGCCCGCGCTCCTTCGCCTTGTTCGCGAAGGCCTGCACCGTCGGACTGCCCGCCGGAACGGCGTAGGCGTCCACGTTCCGACCCGCATACTGCGGGAAAAACGGCGTGAGCTGCACCTCCGGGAAAAACAGCAGGTCGCTGCCCGCAGCAGCGTCGCAGAAGGCGAGGGATTTTTTCAGGTTTTCGTCCATGCTTCCGCTCATGGACATCTGCGCCATGGCAAGCTTCATAACGGCAGTTCCTTTCATGCGTCCTGCACGGTCAGATGCAGCACGTCCGGCCGCGCGTAGTGGCCGCACACGTCGAGCTCCATGCGGCTCGCGGGCACGCGCTGCATGTCGAGATCGGCGTAGAGAATGTCCTCGCTGTCCCACACCGGCTGCACGACATAGTGCCCGTAGGGGTCGACGATGCAGCTGCCGCCGCGGCAGGGAATGTCGTTCAGGCGCGCGATCTCATCCGGGCAGTGCAGCCCGGCGGGGTAGTCCGCGCGGTGAAAGACCATGTCGCAGTTGATGAAGTAGCACCGGCCCTCGAGCGCGATGTGCTGCACGGTGGCCTGCCACTCGGGGTTGTCGTTCGTGTTCGGCGAGATGTAGAGCGTCATGCCCTTTTCATACAGTGCCGTGCGTGCCAGCGGCATATAGCTCTCCCAGCAGATGAGGCTGCCCATCGGGCCCCACGGCGTGTCCACGACCGGGAAATACCCGCGGTCGGCGTCGCCCCAGACCACGCGCTCGGCCCCGGTGGGCTTGAGCTTGCGGTGCACGGGGGCGAGCGTGCCGTCCGGGCAGAAGATGAGGTTGGCGTTATAGAGCGTGCCCGTCACGCCGTCGCGCTCCGACACGCCGATGCTCACATACGCGCCCGCGGCCTTTGCCGCCGCGGCGAGGCGCTCCGTCTCCGGCCCGGGCACGACGATGGAGTTGTCGCAGTAAAGCTGCCAGTCCTTGCGGCCGTCCTCGTTGCGTGCGCCGACCGTGAAGCCGAACGTCATGCCGTACGGGTAGCCGGGGATAAACAGCTCCGGGAACACGATCAGCTCCGCACCCTGCTGCGCGCACTCCGCGATCAGGCGCACGGCCTTGTCTGTGCACGCGGTCTTATCAAACAGCACCGGTGCTGCCTGCACCACGGCGATGCGGCACGTCGGTTTGAGATCTTTCATATGGCTGCCTCCCTAAATCTCGTTTCTGCCCTTAAAATAACACGGCTTCGATAGGAATTCAAGACGCAAAAACGCCCGCACATCGTGCGGGCGTTTCCGGCCAGGCAATTTTCGCAAAAGGCTTCAGGCAGCCTTGACTTTGTCCGGGACGATCTTGTGCGCGATCAGGCACAGGAGCATCGTGCCTGCCATGTCGGGCAGCGTGTTGCCGACCGGGATGTCCACGGTCATGAGCACGCGGTAGAGCACGAAGCCCAGCACCCAGACGACGGCGTTGCACACATCGAGCTTGCCGCTCGCGCCGCCGCGCTTAAGCAGGAAGAAGTCCGTGATCTGGATGGCGATCATCGGTGCGAACACCGAGCCGATCAGGTACAGGAAGTTCGTGATGTCGTCCATCGGGAAGCAGATGGCGCAGATCGTGCCGATGACGGTCACGATGAGCGCGGCATATTTGCCGTTGATCTTTTTCGACAGGGACTCGGCGGAGATGCCGGCGCTGTACGCATCGAGGAACGTCGTCGTGACGGTCGAGAGGATGAGGATGAGCAGCGCGGCCACGCCGAGACCGGCCTTGACCATGATGAGCGCGATGTCGCCCTCGCCGGTGAAGATGGCGGCACCTATGCCGATGACGTACATCCAGCAGCTCACGACGCCGTAGGTCAGCGTGCTCGAGAGCGTGGCGGCGAAGGGCTTTTCGGCCTCGCGCGTGTAGTCGGAGATGAGCGGCAGCCACGACAGCGGCATGGCCACGGCCAGCTCGACCGCTGCGCCGAAGCTCAGGCTGTCGTCCGGCGCCGTGACGGGCGTGCCGCCGCGGAACACCACCACGCACAGCACGATCGAGAGGATGAACAGCGCCGCCATGGCGATCTTGTTAATCCAGCCGAGGTTCTTGATGCCGACGGCGATCCACACGACGATGAGCCCGCCGATGACGAGGCACCACACCCACTTGCCGATGCCGAGCACGGTGTTCGTCGCCAGCGCGCCGTCATAGATCATGATGGCCGTCCAGCCGACGAGCTGCAGCACGTTGAGCGCGGCGAAAAACAGGCAGCCGATGCGGCCGAAGCTCAGCTCGACCGTGCCCATGGCGCTGCGGCCGGTGCGGCCGCCGATGAGACCCGCGAAGAAGAACATCGCACAGCCGATGACGTGGCCGACGAGGATGGCGAGCAGGCCCTTCGTGAAGCCGAGGGGCGCAAAGTACGTGCCCGTGAGGATCTCCGCGATGGACACGGCCGCGCCGAACCAGATGAGGCTGTTTTGAAATGCAGATGTTTTTTTCATGCTCAGGCCTCCTGCCGGTATTCTGGCTTCAGGTCGAACGCATGGTCCATCGGGCCGGAGCCGGCGCCGAGGTCGAGCATGGCGGCCAGCGCGCCGGAGAGGTAGTCCTTTGCGCGGCGGACGGCCGTGTCGAGATCATAGCCCTTGGCGAGGTTGGCCGCGATGGCGCTCGAGAGCGTGCATCCGGTGCCGTGGGTGTTGGGGTTGTCGATGCGCTTGCCGTTGAACCACTCGTAGCCGCCGTTGCGGTACAGGAGGTCGTTGGCATCGTTGAGCCGGTGCCCGCCCTTGCACAGGACGGCGCAGCCGTAGCGCTCACTGATGGCTTTTCCGGCGGCGATCATGTCGTCGGGAGAGGCGATGGTCAGGCCGGAGAGCACTTCCGCCTCCGGGATGTTGGGCGTGAGCACGGTGGCAAGCGGCAGCAGCCGCGCCTCGAGCGTGGCGATGGCGTCCTCGGAGATGAGCCGTGCGCCGCTCGTGGCGACCATCACGGGGTCGACGACGATGTTCGTCGCTGCGTAGTGCTGCAGCCGCTCGGCAATGACCTCGATAAGGCCGGAGGACGCGACCATGCCGATCTTCACCGCGTCAGGCCGGATGTCGGTAAAGACGCTGTCGATCTGCTGGCCGAGAAATGCCGGAGTGACTTCAAAAATACCCTGTACGCCGGTCGTGTTCTGGGCGGTCAGCGCCGTGATCGCACTCATGGCAAATACGCCATTCATGGTCATGGCTTTCAGATCGGCCTGAATACCGGCGCCTCCGCTGGAATCGCTTCCGGCGATCGTTAATGCTGTTTTCATATTCTGTCTCCTTTTCAGCATCAATTTTGTTGAGCGACAGAAAGTGGTGCCCCCGATCCGCCGCTGTTTTTATCTTGTCTGCGCCCGCGCGCAGGGGACTACAGATCCAGCGCCGCGCGCACGGCGGCTTTGAGCGCGCGCGTGGCGGCGGGAATGTCCGGCTGCGCGAAGATCGCGCTCACGACGGCGACGCCGACGATGCCGCTGCCGGAAAGCCGGGCGACATTGTCCTTCGTGATACCGCCGATGGCGATCACCGGGATGGACACTGCCGCACAGATCTCGCGCAGGGTATCATAGCTCACGGCGTTGGCATCGGCCTTCGTCCCGGTCGGGAACACGGCGCCCACGCCGAGATAGTCCGCGCCCTCGCGCTCGGCCAGCAGCGCCTCGTCCACCGTCTGGGCCGACACGCCGAGAATTTTGTCCGGGCCGATGAGCTCGCGCACTTTGCCGGCTGCCATGTCGCTCTGGCCGACGTGCACGCCGTCGGCGTCCGTTTCTATGGCGAGCGCCACGTTGTCGTCGAGTACGAACGGCACGCCGTACTGTTTACACAGCGCCTTGAGCGCAATGGCTTCTTCTTTGAAATGTGCCTCGTCGAGTTCCTTCTCGCGCAGCTGCAAAAATGTTGCGCCGCCCTGCAGTGCCTGCTCGGCCTGCGCATAGAGCGTCTGGCCGTGCAGCCACGAGCGGTCAGTCACGGCGTAGAGCAGCAGAGATGCGTTATCGCAGTTCATATTTGGCTCCTTTCTCCAGCGCGTCGCCGGTCATGTTGAAGATTGCATCAATGATACGGTTGCGGTAGGTGCTGTTGCCGTCACCGGGCTGCATATTCGCCCAGCCGATCTCGCCCGCGAGCCCCATCATGCATACGGCGGCAGCCGCGGCGTCGAGCTTGCGGTCGGGATTTGCGACCAGGAACGCCGTCATCAGTGCCGAGAGCTGGCAGCCCGTGCCGGTGATGCGGCTCATCTCCGCGCGGCCGTTGCGGATGCACCAGCAGCGCGCGCCGTCGCTCACGAGGTCGATCGCACCGGTCACGGCGATGATGCAGCCGGTCTGCGCGGCGAAGGTCTTGACGAGCTGCACGCCGTTGTCGAGATTTGCCTCCGTCACGGCGTCGACCGCGTCGGCGTCCACGCCCTTGGTGCTGCCGCTGCCGGTGCAGAGCGTCTTGATCTCGGAGATGTTGCCGCGCACGGCGTCAAAGCGCACCTCCTGCATGAGCCGGTTGGCCGTGTCGGTGCGCAGGCGGCTCGCGCCCGCGCCCACGGGGTCGAGCAGGACAATGTGGCCGAGCGCGTTTGCCTTCTTCCCGGCGAGGAACATCGACGGGATGGTGTTTTTGTTGAGCGTGCCGATGTTGATGTTCAGCCCGCCGCAGATGCTTGTGATGTCCTCGACGTCGTCGGCATCGTCGGACATGATCGGCGAGCCGCCGGCCGCCAGCAGGACGTTCGCCACGTCGTTGACGGTGACGTAATTCGTGATGTTGTGCACGAGCGGTGATTTCGCGCGCACGTTCTCGAGCATGGTCTTGAGCACTTGCTCCATAGGAATGACTCCTTTCTTCTGCGGAAATGTCTGCATGAAAAAACAGCGGCGCCCGTAAAGAGTGCTGCTGTTGTGGTCCGGCAGTATGAATCCCTACGTTGGCATTGTCCAAATCAGGTGTGCGGGTCTAAGCGGATGCTTACTCTCAGCCAAAGCGGCTCCCCGTGTTTGTTACACTTTATGATAAAACGAAACCGCCTGCTTGTCAAGGCGGAAAGTGCCGGGAGACCGGGATTTTTCCGCAATCGGCCGGAACGGTTGAATTTTGGTTGCAATCCGGGCACGTACATGATACAGTGGCATTACCCGCGGCGGCCGGAACGGTACGGTTTCTTTTTTACCGAAACCGGCTTGCAGATTTTACACGGGTTTGAAAGAATACAGTTGCACGGCAGCGGGCCGTGCAATGTTGTAGGAGTCTAAAAAAACAGGAGGAAGAAATGAAAACCAGAACACACAATGGAAGCAGACTGCTGTCGCTGCTGCTGGCGGTAGTCCTTGTCTTCACACTGACGGTTCCGGCTCTTGCGGCGGACAAGCCGCAGGACATGAACCTGAGGATCGCAGTCATGTCCGACCTGCACTATTTCTCGCCGGATATGATTGCAAACACGGCGGACTTTGAGCATGCACTCAACAGCGACCGCAAGCTGCTCAAGGAGAGCTCCGCAATCCTGCACGAAAAGTTTGAGCAAGTTCGCGCGGACAAGCCCGACATCCTTCTCGTGTCCGGCGACCTGACCAAGGACGGCGAGCAGGAGTGCCACGCGGCGCTGGCAAAGCAGCTGCAGCAGCTGCAGCAGGATATTCCGGGGCTGAAGATCTATGTCATCAACGGCAACCATGACATCCGTAATTACAATGCCAAGAACTTCAACACCCCCGACGGCAAGGCCGTGCCCGCCACGCGCACGGAGCCGGAGGACTTCAAGCAGATTTATGACTTTGTTTACTCCGACCCGACCGTCATCGCGACCTTCACTCCGGCCGAGGGCAACAAGGCCGGCGGTCTGTCCTATGTTGCACGACCGGTCGAGGGGCTGACCATTATCGCCATGGATACCTGCCGCTACAGCTCGGACAACACCTCCAACGGCGACGATGAGCATGAGACGAGCGGTGCCATCAGTGCCGATCTGGAAAAGTGGGTCATCGAGCAGACCACTGCCGCGAAGGCACGCGGCGACCTCGTCATCGGTCTGGAGCACCACGGTCTGGTGCCGCACTTCGATGTCGAGCCCACCATCCTGCCCATGTACCTCGTCAACGGCTATGAGCGCATCGCGCAGGAGTATGCCGACGCCGGCATGAGCGCCGTCTTCACAGGTCATATGCACGCGATCGACATCGCTGCCATGACCACGAAGGCCGGCAACACCTTCTATGACATCGAAACCGGCTCTGCGCTGACGTATCCGTGCCCGATCCGCTTTGTCGACCTGCGCCGCAGCACCGTCGGCGGTGAGACGAGCACCTACATGAGCGTGAGCACCAAGACGCATGCCGGCCCCATCAATTACACAGATCCCACCACGGGTACTGCGCATGTGATCGATGACCTGACCGAGTATGCCCGGGAATTCGGCTTCTCGACCGATATGCTCAAGACGGTCGCGGGCGACTTCGTCAAGTCCTTCTTCGGCAAGTATCTGCCGAATGACACCTGGCCGGTCACGAAGATCGTGGCGAACATCAACCAGATCATTGACGATGTGGCCGCCGTTCCGATCGCGGACGGCAAGGACCTGCTCGACTTTGCCAACTGGATCTATCAGTGCAACCTCGCCGGTGAGGACGACGGCAATTATCCCGCTTGGGTGCAGTCCGGCGTCGACCAGCTCAAGAGCGGCGCACTGCTCGATCAGGTGCTCGACATCGTTGCCAGAGACGCGTTCGGCAGCGGCAGCGCGCTGTTCACGAAGTTCCAGGGCCTGTTCACCAAATATCTCAAGAGCCAGCTCAACGACCTGCTCGTGAAGATCGTCGTCTCCATGAGCGTGGACAACAACTGCCCCGACGACAATGACAAGACCATCCTGCTCGAGGGCAGCAGTGCGCAGGTGCGTCTCCTGCCGGTCACCGGCAGCAGCGCCGCCGTTACGCAGGCGTACGTACAGGGCAGCACCGCGACGGTGTTCCTCACCAGCCGCCAGCTCCGCACGGCCACGGACGCCCAGTCCGGTGCGGTCGTGACGGTCAACGCCACAGATCCCGCAGCCGACACGGTCATCCTGGCCGGCCGCTCGATCGCCAATGCGCGCAGCGCGGGTGTTGCGGCCCTGCAGGTGCAGCTCGCAGCCGGCACCGTTACGCTGGATGCCGACGCGCTCGCGGCGCTCGACCTGCACAAGGACATTGCCGTCTCGCTCACGGGGGCCTCTCTCAACGCTGCGCAGCAGCGTGCCCTCGGCACGCAGGCGAGCAGCGCCGTGCTTACCAATGCTTCCGTTCTGGTTGACGGCGCGGCGGCGAGCTATCCCGCCGGCAGCGTGCGCGCCGGTATTCCCGTGCGCGCAGCGGACGACCTGACCGCGTGGAGCCTCGCCGAGAACGGCACCATCTCCGCCGTCGGCGGTGCGTGGGATGCCGATCGGCAGACCTATACCTTTGATGTCGTCTCCGGCGTGACGGCCATCGCGCGCTTCCCGTTCACGGATGTGCCCGCCGGCAGCTGGTATTACGGCGCGGCGGCCTATGCCTACAACAACGGTCTCTTCGCCGGCACGACCGACACGACCTTTGCGCCGGACATGACCATGACGCGCGCCATGCTCGTGTCTGTGCTGTGGCGCCTCGCGGGCGAGCCTGCGCCGAAGGGCACCAACACGTTTGACGATGTGCCGGACGGCACATGGTACACCGACGCCGTCACCTGGGCGGCAGAAAACGGCGTGGTCGCCGGCATCGGCAATGGCCGCTTCGATCCTGACGGCTCCGTCACGCGCGAGCAGACGGCCGTCATCCTCTTCAACTACGCGCAGAGCAAGGGCTATGACGTCAGCGCGCGCGCTGACCTCTCGGTGTTCCCGGATGCCGGCAGCGTGTCCGGCTGGGCGCAGGATGCGCTCGCGTGGGCCAATGCATCCGGCCTCATCAGCGGCGCGGTGCGCGGCACGCAGACGATCCTCAACCCCCAGGGCAGCGCTTCCCGCGCCCAGGTCGCCATGATCCTCATGGGCTACGTCGAGCACGTGGTCAACGCTTGATCCTCTTTTTCATATATCCCAGGCACAGCAATTTCCCAGCGGGGGCGGCATCAGCCGCCCCCGCACACTTTTTGGCTGCATCTTGGACATCTGCCATACGCCGGAGCACAAAAAAATGCGGAATTTGTGAAAATTTGCGGTTGACATTTGTGCGCGAAGTTTTTATACTCGAACCATCAAGATTTTTCATCAGAACCGGAGCAGTATCATGAACCGTAACTATTATTTTGCATACGCTTATTACTTTACTATGACAATATAGTAAGGCTGATTTGTGATGCAAAAAATAGCTCGGATCCCGAGAATGTTTCATGCGGCACAGGTTGAGCCTGTGCCGCATTTTTCTTTTGAAAAACAAAAACAAAAATTCAGATGAATACATCGGAGGTAAACATCATGATCGTCGTACTCAAACATGGCGTGGAAGCCGCAAAGCGCGAGCAGCTCATCGACTGGCTCGAGGGTCAGGGCCTGACCATCCACATTTCCGAGGGCGAATATCAGACCGTGCTCGGCCTCGTCGGCGACACGACCCGCGTGGATATGGATCTGATCGGCAGCCTCGGCATCGTTGACAGTGTCAAGCGCGTGACCGAGCCATTCAAGTGCTGCAACCGCAAGTTCCACCCGGACGACACCGTCGTGGATGTCGGCGGCGTGAAGATCGGCGGCGGCAACTTCGTCATGATCGCCGGGCCCTGCTCCGTTGAGTCCGAGGAGCAGATCGTCGCGGTCGCGAAGGCCGTCAAGGCCTCCGGTGCGAACATCCTGCGCGGCGGCGCGTTCAAGCCCCGTACTTCGCCCTACGACTTCCAGGGCCTGAAGGCCACCGGCCTCGAGCTGCTCAAGATCGCACGGCAGGAGACCGGGCTGCCCATCGTGACGGAGATCATGGGTGTCGAGCATCTGCCTCTGTTCGAGGACGTGGACATCATTCAGGTCGGCGCGCGCAACATGCAGAACTTCGACCTTCTGCGCGAGCTCGGCAAGCTCCGCAAGCCCATCCTGCTCAAGCGCGGCCTCGCCGGCACGCTCAAGGAGCTGCTCATGAGCGCCGAGTACATCATGGCCGGCGGCAACGAGCAGGTCATCCTCTGCGAGCGCGGCATCCGCACGTTCGACGATTACACCCGCAACACGCTCGACCTCGCGGCCGTGCCCATGCTCAAGGAGCTGACGCACCTGCCCATCATTGTTGACCCGAGCCACGCGACCGGCATTGCCCGCCTCGTCGAGCCGATGGCGCTCGCCGCGACGGCCTGCGGTGCGGACGGCCTCATCATCGAGGTGCACAACGATCCCATGCACGCCCTGTGCGACGGCGCGCAGTCCCTGCGCCCGGAGGTCTACGATGACCTCGCCAAAAAGGTGCGCAGCATCCGTGAGGTGATCGCGAAATGACGGTCGGCATCGTTGGCCTGGGCCTGATCGGCGGCTCCTTTGCCAAGGCCTATCACGAAGCGGGCGCGACTGTGCTCGCCTGGAACCGCAGCCGCAGCGTGCTCGATTTTGCCATGATGAGCGGCGCGGTGGATGCCGAGCTCACGGAGGAGAACATCGCCGCGTGCGACCTCGTGCTCATCGCGCTCTACCCGGAGGCGACCATCGACTGGTTCCGCCGCATGGCCCCGCACATCGGAGCGCACCCCGTCGTGCTCGACTGCGGCGGCACGAAGCGCACCATCTGCGCCGCGTGCTTCCCGATCGCAAAGGAGCACGGTGTTACGTTCCTCGGCGGTCACCCGATGGCCGGTACGCAGTACTCCGGCTTCAAGAACGCGAAAGCGACCATGTACCACGGCGCGCCGATGGTCATCGTGCCGCCGGACTTTGACGACGTGCTGCTCTTTGACCGCGTCAAGCAGCTGCTCCAGCCCGCGGGCTTCTCGCGCTTCTCGTTCACAACGGCGGAGGCGCACGACGAGATGATCGCCTTTACCTCGCAGATGGCGCACGTGGTCTCGAATGCGTATATCAAGAGCCCCACGGCCTCGCAGCACAAGGGCTTTTCTGCCGGCAGCTACAAGGATATGACCCGCGTCGCATGGCTGAGCCCCGAGATGTGGGCCGAGCTCTTTCTGGAAAACAAGGACAACCTGCTTCATGAGCTGGATATTTTCATGGCGCACCTGGGCGAGTACCGCGACGCGATGGTGCGCGACGACCTGCCCGCGCTCACGCGCCTGCTCGACGAGGGCCGCCGGCGCAAGGAGGAGGTAGACGGCCGATGACGACCATCCATGTGACCGCCTCGCGCGATTATGACGTGCTCGTGCAGCCGGGCCTGCTCGACGATGCGGGCGCGCAGATCGCGCAGGTACTCGGCACGGGCCGCACGGCAGCCATCGTCGCGGGGGAGACCGTGGCGGGGCTGTATGCCGCGCGGCTCGCGGCGTCGCTCACGCGCGCGGGCTTTCGCGCCGTGACGTTTCCGTATCCCGGCGGCGAGCGCTGCAAGACGCTCGCCACCTACGCGGCGCTGCTGGACTTTCTGGCCGCGCACCGCCTGAGCCGCAGCGACCTGATCGTCGCGCTCGGCGGCGGCGTGACCGGCGACCTCGCGGGCTTTGCCGCCGCGACGTATCAGCGCGGCATCCCGTTCGTGCAGGTGCCGACGACGCTGCTGGCCGCCGTGGATTCCTCCGTCGGCGGCAAGACGGCCGTGAACCTCGCGAGCGGCAAAAATCAGGTCGGCTGCTTCTATCAGCCGAGCCTTGTGCTCTGCGACCCGGACACGCTGCACACCCTCCCGCCGGAGGAATACCGCAACGGCTGTGCCGAGGTCATCAAATACGCCGTGCTGCGCAGCGAGCCGTTCTTCTCCGAGCTGCGTGCGGCCCCGGTCAGCGCGCAGGTGGAGCACGTCATCGCGACGTGTGTCGGCATGAAGCGCGACCTCGTCGCGGCCGATGAGTTCGACCGCGGCAGCCGCCAGCTGCTGAACCTCGGCCACTCGTTCGGCCACGCGGTCGAAAAATGCAGTGACTACGCCGTGCCGCACGGCTGCGGCGTGGCCATTGGCATGGCCATTATCGCGCGCGCGGCCGCCAAGCGCGGCATCTGCACGGAGGACACCTGCGCGCAGATCATCGCGCTCCTGCGGCAGTACGGCCTGCCGACGGAGACGGACTTCACCTGCGACGCGCTCACGGATGCCGCGCGCTCGGATAAGAAGATCGCCGACGGCAAGCTGCACCTCATCGTGCCGGAGCGCATCGGCCATTGCCGCATCGAGACGATCCCGGCGGCGGACATCCGCGCCTGGCTCGCGGACGGAGGCGTTGCATGAATCAGACCGTTTTACCCGGGCCGCGCACGGGCAGCGTGCGCATCCCGGCTTCCAAATCGCAGGCGCACCGCCTGCTCATCTGCGCCGCCCTCGGCGCGCAGCCCGTGGCGCTGCGGTGCGACGGCGTCTCGGCCGACATCGCCGCCACGGCGCGCTGTTTGTGCGCGCTCGGCGCGGACATCACGGACGACGGCGCGGGCACGTTTCATATCATCCCCATTGCCGGGGAAATGCCCGTGCACGCCGACCTGCTGTGCGGCGAGAGCGGCTCGACGCTGCGCTTTCTGCTGCCGGTCGTGGGCGCGCTCGGTGCGGACGTGACCTTCCACATGGAGGGGCGCCTGCCGGAGCGGCCGCTGTCGCCGCTCGACGCGGTGCTCACGGCGCACGGCATGACTATCCGGCGCGACGGCGCGCTGCTGCACGTTGCCGGGCAGCTGCGGCCCGGTACTTACGAACTGCCGGGCGACGTGTCCTCGCAGTACATCTCCGGCCTGCTCATGGCGCTGCCGCGCCTGCCGGGGGAGAGCACGCTCGCCGTGACGGGTAGGCTCGAGTCCGCGGGCTACATCGCCATGACGGAGGACGCGCTGCATCTGTCCGGCATCTGCCTGCAAAAGCAGGAGCGGACGTACACCATCCCCGGCGGCCAGACGGCGCGCCTCCCGGCGCAGTGCCATGTGGAGGGCGACTGGTCGAACGCCGCGTTTTTCCTGTGCATGGGCGCGCTCTCGCCTGCCGGCGTCACGGTCACGGGCCTGGCGGCGGCCTCGTCACAGGGTGACCGCGCAGTGCTCGATGTCCTGCGCCGCTTCGGCGCGGACGTGCGCGAGACACAGGACGCCGTCACCGTCCGGCGCGGCGCACTGCACGGCATCACGATTGACGCCGCGCCCATCCCGGATCTGATCCCGGTGCTGAGCGTCGTCGCCGCGCTCGCGGACGGCGAGACGCAGATCGTCAACGCCGCCCGTCTGCGGCTCAAGGAGTCTGACCGGCTCGAGAGCACGGCCGCCATGCTGCGCGCGCTCGGCGCGCAGGTGGAGGTGCACGACAGCGGCCTGACCGTCACCGGCCAGCCGACCCTCACCGGCGGCACGGTCGATCCGCAGCACGACCACCGCATCGCCATGGCGGCGGCCACCGCCACCTGCGGCTGCGCTGCGCCCGTCACGGTGCAAGACCGCGCATGCATTGACAAATCCTACCCCCGCTTCTGGACGGATCTTTCTGCGCTGAAAACCGTTCCTGCGGCGGAGAACACAGAACTTGAATAAGGAGCTTGACCATGGAACTTAGTGACTATCGCCAGCAGATCGACGGCTTCGACAGCCAGCTGCTCGCCCTGTTTTACCAGCGCATGGAGGTCGCGGCGCAGATCGCAGGCTACAAGAAGGCGCACAACCTCCCGGCGCTCGACGCCGGGCGCGAGCGCGCAAAGCTGCAGCAGATCGCAGACGCCGCACCGGAGGATCTGCGCGAATACGCCGTGTCGCTCTACTCGCTCATCTTTGAGCTCAGCCGCAGCTGCCAGAACCGGCTGCTCGGCGTCACGAGCCCGCTGACCGCTGAGATCGAGCAGGCCATCGCGCGCACGCCGCAGCTGTTCCCGGAGCATCCGGCCGTTGCGTGCCAGGGCGTGGAGGGCGCGTATTCCCAGCTCGCGTGCGACCGCCTGTTCACGATGCCGAACGTGTTTTACTGCGCCACGTTCGAGGCGGTGTTCGCCGCCATCGAAAAGGGCCTGTGCCGCTACGGCGTCATTCCGCTGGAAAACAGCACGGCCGGCTCCGTCAACGCCGTGTACGATCTGATGATGCAGCACAACTTCCGCATCGTGCGCAGTGTGCGCCTGAAGATCGACCACTGCCTGCTGGCCAAACCCGGTACGAAGCTCTCGGACATCAAGGAAATTTACTCGCACGAGCAGGCCATCAGCCAGTGCGGCCGCTTCCTGCAGAGCCTGCCGGGGGTGACGGTCGTGCGCTGCGAGAACACCGCCATGGCCGCCAAGCGCGTGGCCGAGTCGGACCGCACGGACGTCGCGGCGCTCTCGTCGCGCGCGTGCATCGGGCTCTACGGACTTGAGAGCCTGGCCTCCTCCGTGCAGGACCAGGGCAATAACTACACGCGCTTTATCTGCATCGCCAAGGACCTTGAGATCTATCCCGGCGCCGACCGCACGAGCCTCATGATGGTGCTGCCGCACAAGCCCGGCTCCCTGTACAAGGTGCTTTCGCGCTTTTATGCGCTCGGCATCAACCTCAACAAGCTCGAGAGCCGTCCGCTGCCGGAGCGCGACTTTGAGTTCATGTTCTACTTCGATCTCGAGACGTCGGTCTATTCGCCGCAGTTCCAGCAGCTCATGGGCGAGCTGCCGGTCCTGTGTGAGGAATTTTCCTATCTCGGCAGCTATCGTGAGGTGGTGTGATGATGCGGTGCGGACTTCTGGGCGAAAAGCTCGGCCACAGCTACTCGCCGGCCATCCACGCGCAGCTTGCCGACTATGCCTACGGCCTCTATGAGGTCGCGCCGGAGGCTCTGCCGGCGTTTTTGACCGGCGGCGATTTTGACGCGCTCAACGTAACCATCCCGTATAAGAAGGCGGTCATCCCGTACTGCACCGAGCTCTCGCCGATCGCGCGCAGGCTCGGCAGCGTGAACGTGCTCGTCCGCCGGGCGGACGGCACGCTCTATGGCGACAACGCCGATGCCTTCGGCTTCGAGTACCTCGTGCGTCACAGCGGCATCAACGTCGCGGGGCAAAAGGCACTCGTGCTCGGCAACGGCGGCGCGTCCGCGACCATTCAGGCCGTGCTCGAGCAGCTCGGCGCGCACGTGACGGTCATCTCCCGCCACGGGCCGGATAATTACGAGAATCTCGACCGCCACGCCGACGCGCACGTGATCGTCAACACCACGCCGGTCGGCATGTATCCGAACACGGGCAGGGCCGCCGTCGACCTGCGGCAGTTCCCGCAGTGCGCGGGCGTACTCGACATCGTCTATAACCCCGCGCGCACGGCGCTGCTGCTGCAGGCGGAAAGCCTCGGCATCCCGTGCGCGGGCGGGCTGTACATGCTCGTGGCGCAGGCCAAGCGCAGCTGTGAGGTGTTCACCGATACGGTCATCGACGATGCGGAGATCCTGCGCATCCACCGCCTGCTGCGGCAGGAGATGGAGAACATCGTCCTCATCGGCATGCCAGGCAGCGGCAAGAGCACCATCGCGGCGCTGCTCGCCGAGCGGCTGCACCGTCCGGTGCTCGACAGCGACGCGCAGGTCGTCGAGACGGCGGGCATGTCTATCCCGGACATCTTTGCCGCCGGGGGAGAGGACGCCTTCCGCGCGCGGGAGACGGCCGCGCTCGCCGAGCTCGGCAAGCGCTCCGGCGCGGTGCTCGCGACCGGCGGCGGCTGCGTCTGCCGCGCGGAAAACTACCCGCTCCTGCACCAGAACGGCACGATCTTCTGGCTCCAGCGCGACCTCGCGCTGCTGCCGAAGGACGGCCGCCCCATCTCCCAGCGCAGCGACCTCACCGCGCTCTACGCGCAGCGCGCGCCGCTGTACGCCCGCTTTGCCGACGCGGTCATTGACAACAACGGCACGCCGGAGGAGACGGTGCAGAAAATTCTGGAGGTGCTGGCATGAAGTTTCTCGTCATCAACGGGCCGAACCTGAACCTGCTCGGCCTGCGCGAGCCGGCCATCTACGGCAGCCGGAGCTTTGCCGCGCTGCAGGACTTCATCCGCGCATCCGCCGCCGAGGCGGGCGTGGAGGTCGCGCTGTTCCAGTCCAACCACGAGGGCGCGATCGTCGACGCCATTCAGGCGGCCTACGGCACCGTGGACGGCATCATCATCAATCCCGCCGCCTATACGCACACGAGCGTCGCCATTCTCGACGCGCTCAAGGCCGTGGCGCTCCCGGCGGTGGAGGTGCACCTGTCGGACGTCAGCGCCCGGGAGCCTTTTCGCCAGATCTCCTATGCCGGCATGGCGTGCGTGAAAACGTACATGGGCCTCGGCTTTGAGGGCTACCGGCAGGCGATCTTGTACCTGAAACAGTATCTGGAGGAGGCAAACGCATGATCTCGAAACAAATGATCGACTGGGGCGAGAGCGGCTGCTCCATCCGCGAAATCGCGGCCTACGGCGAGCGCCGCGCGGCTGAGATCGGCCCCGAAAACGTCTATAACTTTGCCATCGGCAACCCGAGCATCGACCCGCCGGACTGCGTGCATGCGGCCGTCGAGCGGCTGCTGCGCACCGTGCCGCCCACGCAGCTGCACGCCTACGCGCCCGCGCCGGGCATGGCATCCGTGCGCGAAAAGGTCGCGGCCTACCTGGCGGACATCTTCGGCGAGGCGTACCGTGCGCAGGACATTTACATGACCGACGGCGCGTCGAGCGCGCTGGCGATCCTCACGCGCGCGCTCATGGGTCCGGGGGATGAGGCCATCGTGTTCGCACCGTACTTCCCGGAGTACGCCGTCTATGCCGAGGCGGCAGGCGGCAGCGTGCGCGTCGTGCCGTGCCGGGCGGACACGTTCGCGCTCGATCTGGATGCGCTTGCGGCCGCCGTGACGGAAAAGACCGCGCTGCTCATCTTGAACTCCCCCAATAATCCCTCCGGCGTCGTCGTCTCGCGCCCGGAGCTTGAGGCACTGGCAGCCTTGCTGCGCGAAAAGCAGGCCCGGTACGGTCACCCGATCTACATCATCGCCGACGAGCCGTACCGCGAGCTGGTCTACGGTGGGGTGGAGGTGCCGTTCCTGCCCGCGATCTATCCGAACGCGATCTACTGCTATTCCTACAGCAAGACGCTGTCCCTGCCCGGTGAGCGCGTGGGCTTTCTCGCCCTGCACCCGGCCATGGACGATTACGCCGCCGTGCACGCGGCCGTGCTCGGCGCGGGGCGCGCGCTGGGGTATATCTGTGTGTCGTCGCTGTTCCAGCTCGCCGTGGCGGAGTGCCTCGGCCAGACGGCGGACATCTCGGCCTATGCGGCCAACCGCGAACTTATCTACGGCGCGCTCACGGACATGGGCTATGCGTGCGCGCGGCCGGATGGCGCGTTTTATCTTTTCCTCAAGTCGCCGGAGCCGGACGCCCGGGCGTTTTGCCGCCGCGCGATGGACTATGACATTCTGCTCGTGCCGGGCGATGATTTCGGCTGCCCCGGTTATGCGCGTCTGGCCTACTGCGTGGCGCGCAGCCAGCTCGAGCGCTCGCTCCCGGCGTTCCGGAAGCTGGCCGAGAGCTACGGACTCTCCAAGTAAATTCAGCAGACAGAAAGCGGCGCCCCCGAGCCTTCGGGGGCGCCGTTTTTGCGTGGATGGTGTCAGGCGTACATGGCGTTGGTGTTCATATAGTCATAGATGACCTTGCCATGGTGCTGCTCCTGCTTTTGAATGTCGTTGAGCACGCTGCGGGCGTTGGCATCGCAAAACTCGAACACGCACGTGTCGTACAGGTGCGAGGCGTGCTTTTCCATTGCGAGCACGTCCGTGCACAGGTAGCAGTCGTTTTGCTTCTGCGGGGTCTCGGTGTTGTTGTAGGTCGCCGTGAACGTCGTCGGCACGGTCGCGGAGTCTGCCGGGGCGGCGACGGTGCCGCCCTCCATCTGCGTGATCGCGTCGAGATGCTGCTGCTCGACCTGCGCGATCTGCTCGAACAGGTTTTTCAGCTGCGGGTCATTGGCGCTGGCGGCGTGGCGGTTGTACTTGTCCACGCACAGCTGCTCCTGCCCTTTGAGATCTTTGAGTAAACTGGCCTCTTTTGGGGTCAACTGCATAAATATCACCTCAGTACCAGTATGCCCACCGGCGCGGCGGGGCATACACCGGTGGGAAAAAAGCGGTGGCGTCCGCACGCAAAATCGGTTATAATCGGGCTGACCCTATGGAAAAGAGAGATGCAGCTATGGCAAAGATTTTTGATATTTCGGACTTTTCCGCGCCGGAGCTGGACGTGTACGCCCGCCTGACGGAAAATCAGCTCGTCAACCGCGCCGACCCGGCAAACGCCCTCTTCATTGCCGAGAGCCCACTCGTGATCGGCCGCGCGCTTGACGCGGGGTGCGTGCCGGTGTCGTTTTTGATGGAGCGCCGCCATATCGATGGCAAGGCGCGCGACATTCTGGCGCGCTGCCCCGAGGACATCCCGGTCTATGCCGCCGGGCTCGATGTGCTCACGCAGCTGACGGGCTTCCATCTCACGCGCGGCATGCTCTGCGCCATGCGCCGCCCGGCGCTGCCGGATGCCGCCGCCCTGTGCGCGAACACTGCGCGCGTGGCCGTGCTGGAAAACGTGATGAACCCGACGAACATCGGCGCCATCTTCCGATCGGCGGCGGCGCTCGGCGTGGACGCCGTGCTGCTCACGTCGGCGGGCAGCGACCCGCTCTACCGCCGCGCCGTGCGCGTGAGCATGGGGACGGTCTTTCAGGTGCCGTGGACGTACCTGCCCGCAGACACCGACTGGCAGGAGATGCTGCACGTTCTCGGCTTTCGCACGGCGGCCATGGCGCTGCGGGACGATTCGCTGCGCATCGACGATAAGCGCCTGCGCGCCGTGCCGCGTCTCGCCATCGTGCTTGGCACGGAGGGGGATGGGCTGGCAGCAGACACGATCGCTGCGTGCGATTACACGGTGCGCATCCCCATGACACACGGGGTCGATTCGCTCAATGTGGCCGCGGCGAGCGCCGTTGCGTTTTACCAGCTCGCACTGCTGCGCGGCCGCGATGTCTGAAATGCAGATCCCCGGCTTCCGTTTCGGAAGCCGGGGATCTTTCTGCGTTTATACGTCGAACCGGTCGTAGCTCCCGGCGCAGTCGAGGCACAGTTTCTGCCCGCCGACGAGACGGATCCAGTTGGCGCCCGTTACCTCACCGCAGCACGCGCAGCGGTACGAGTCGAAGAGCTTCGCCTTCTCCGGCAGCGCGATGGTCGCGGGCTTGACATCGAACAGGTCGGCCGGCTCCTGCGCCTGATAGTAGGCGAACGATTCCTCGCGCGTCATCCTCTCCGGCCGCGGCCGGAGCACCAGGCGCACGGACTTGCCCGTGGCGCGGTTATAAAACGAAAATGCCTGCTTGCCGCGCATGTGAAACAGCAGGTTGCCCTTGCCGATGCTGCAGCCGAGCAGCGCCTGAATGGCGTCCACGCCGCAGGCATCGTTTTCCGCGATGCACACGACCTGCTCGTCACCGGAAAAGCTCAGCTCCAGCAGCTCGGCGGCGTAGCACGCGGCCTTGTAACCGATCGTCAGCCCGCCGCAGGCGTGGCCGTGAAATTGTACGCAGGTCTCCCAGTTGGTCATGATCTTGTCTCCTTTTCTTCGTCGTCGATGAGCACAAGCTTTTGCCCCTGCACATCCACGATGCTGCCCGTCACGCCGTAGACGTCCCGCAGGGCGTCGGCATCAAAGATCTCCGCGCCGCCATAGCGGTACACTGCTCCTTCGCGCAGCAGCAGAAAGCGGTCGCAGAACCGCAGCGCGAGGTTCAGGTCGTGGATGACGATCATTGCCGTGAGATTCTGCTCGCGGCACAGGTCGCGCGTGATCTGCAGCACCTGATATTGATTGCGGATGTCGAGATTGCTGGTCGGTTCGTCCAGCAGCAGGAGCGTCGGCTCCTGCGCCAGCGCACGGGCGAGCATGACCTTCTGCCGCTCGCCGCCGGAGAGCCGGTTGAGGAACCGGCCGCGCATATCCTCCAGATTCAGATAGCGCATGGCCTCGTGTACGACGTGGTGGTCGTGCTCCGTCACGCCCCAGGTCATGTAGGGACGCCGCCCGAGCATGACCATGTCGTGCACGGTCATCTGCGTGTCGGGCACGTGCTGTGCCACGAAGGCCACGCGCTTTGCGATCTCCCGGTGGGAGAGTGTGAGCAGATCCTCGCCGTCGATGCGGCAGTGCCCGCTGTCAGCCGTGAGGATGCGGTTCATACACTTAAGCAGTGTGCTCTTACCGACGCCGTTGTTGCCGAGCACGGCCAGAAAGCGCCCGTCCTCCAGTTCGAAGCTCACGTCGCGGAGGATTGGCCGCCCGCCTTTGTAGTGATAGCAGAGATGGTCCACACAAATCATGTCCGCCCCCTCCCCTTGAACAGCAGGTACAAAAACAGCGGGCCGCCAAGAAACGCTGTCAGCGCGCCGATCGGCAGAATGACGGGCATGATGACCACGCGCGCGGCCAGATCGCTCAGCAGCAGCAGCGCTGCGCCGGCGAGTACGGAGCCGGGGATGAGATAGATATAGTTGTTGCCGACGACCATGCGCACGATGTGCGGCGCGACGAGGCCGATGAAGTTGATAAGGCCGACGTGCGACACGATCACCGAGCAGACAAAGCACGTGAGCACGACGTTCGTCAGCGTCAGCCGCCGGACGTGAATGCCGAGGCTCAGCGCCGTCTCCTCGCCGGAGAGCAGGGCATTATAGTCCCAGCGGTGCAGGTAACAGTAGCCGATCAGCACCAGCACGGCCAGCGCCATGCCGCGCAGAGACTGCCAGTCCGTACTGCCGAGGTCGCCAAACGTCCAGAACACGAGCGACGAGAGTGCGACCTCGTCGGCAAAGTACTGCAGCAGCGTGGTCGCACCGGTCAGCATGGAGCTGATGGCGACGCCGGCGAGCACGATGCCCTCCGAGGAGATCTGCTTGAACTGGCTCAGCCCCAGAATGACGGCCGCGACGAGCAGCGAGCCGAGAAATGAGCACAGCGGGATGGCCCAGCTGCCGGCCTGGCTCAGGCCGAGGCCGATGATGGCGACGGCTGCGCCGAATGTTGCGCCCTGCGATACGCCGAGCGTGGAGGCCGAGGCCAGCGGATTGCGCAGCACGGCCTGCAGAATGCACCCGGCCAGCCCCAGCCCCGCGCCGGCGACCATGGCAGTGCAGATGCGCGGCAGGCGGTTGTTGCGGATGACGAGGTTGATCTTCGCGTCCGATGCCCGGCCGAAGATGCCCCGGATGAGCTCGGCGGCTGGCGTGTTGTAGGACCCGGCGCGCAGCGACAGAAAGAACGCGAGCGCCAGAATGGCTGCCAGCAGGATCAGAAAGCGGATGCTTCTGGCGCGGTTGCGGCTGTAGTCGGAATCGTGCGGCTTATGCGCCGAGTGTGATGGCACGGAATGCATACCCGGCCTCCTTCAGATCAGGATAGGGGTCGGAGCCGAGCAGCTCCGTGAAGATCTCGCCGGCCTTGGCCTCGGGGTCAATGTCGGCAAACTGCTCCGGATACAGCACACAGGCGGCGTAATAGGCGTCGGCCAGCGCCGTCTCCAGATTGGAGGCCGAGGAGCGGAACGAGATCTGCGAGTAGACCTTGCCACTGCGCACGGCGGTGAGGCTGTTATAAAAAGCGGGGTTTGCCTGATAATCTTCGTTGATCAGGGGCATACCATTGAAGTCCAGGAAGATCACATCCGGGTCCCAGGCGAGCACCTGCTCGGTGTCAATGTTGAACGCGCCGGTCTGGCCGGTCGTATCGGCGAGATTGCTCGCATGGATGAGCGCGAACGGGCCGTAGCCGGCCTCTGTGCCCTCAAAGCCGTGCTGCCCCTTGAAGGACACGCCGCCGACATAGACGGACGGCTTCTGATCGTCTGCAATCTTGGCCGTGCGCGTGTCGAGGTCGGTCTGGATGCCCTTGAGGTACTTGGTCAGCTCCTGCGCGCGCGTTTCCAGCCCGTAGAGCTCGCCGAGCAGACGGATGGTCTCATAGGCCGCATCGTCGAGCGTGGTGTCACTGCCGGGCACGACAAAGACCGGGATGCCGGTCTTGCCGGACAGCTCATCTGCGTCGCATGAGGCATAGGCGCTCATGACGATGACCTGCGGCGCGACGTCGATGATCTGCTCCACATACGGCTCGCCGTTCGTGCCGGTGACGGGCAGGTCCTTGAATTTGTCGAAGTTCACATAGTTATACAGGCGGCTCATGCCGGCCTTGGTCTCATAGTCCTCCACGCCGACCACGCGGTCAGCCGCGCCGACATAGCAGCTGTAGCGCAGCGCGCCGACACCGACGCACACGATGCGCTCTACCTTTTCGGGGACGGACACGGTGCGGTTTTTGCCGTCTGTAATCGTGCGGGTGCCGGCAGTGTCGCCGGTATTTGTTTTCCCGCCGCAGGCTGCGCAGGACAGCAGCGTCAGGACTGCCAGCAGCAGGCAGATGATGTTGCGTTTTTTCATACATTCCATCCTCATTTTCTGTTGTTTGCCCCGTTTCCGGAGCGCTGCCACCAGTATACCGGACGGGCAGCAGCCGCGTAAGCACCCTGGGGGGATAAAAAGTTGCACAGTTTTCTTCACAATTTTTCGCTGACGGATGTTCCGGATTCGCCCGTTTATATACAAATATGCCTAGAATCGTTCATAAACAAAGAGAAAATTACGCATCGCTGCGGTATTTTACAATTTTACACGCATTTTACATAAGCGCTCTTTTCGTTTTTACATCCCCTGCGTATTCTGTGAAGCGTAGGGAACAAAAAACCAGAATCAAAATTGAAGTTCGAAAGGAGCACTTCATCTTGAAAAAGATCATCACTGTTTTGTGTGCTGCCGTCATGGCGCTCTCGCTGTTCGCGGGCTGCGGCCAGAAGGCGAATGACAACGGCACGACCACCGGCGGCACAGTCTCGACCGACGGTTCCACCTCGATGGAAAAAGTCATCGGCGCGCTGGGCGAATCCTTCATGGAAGCAAACTCGGGCACGACCTTCACCTATAACCCGACCGGCTCCGGCTCCGGCATCCAGGCCGTCTCCGAGGGCCGCTGCGACATCGGCCTGTCGAGCCGCGCGCTCAAGGACGACGAGAAGGCCTCCGGCCTGAAGGAGACCACCCTCGCCCTCGACGGCATCGCCATCATCGTCAACCCCCAGAACCCGGTCAAGGATCTGAGCCTGGAGCAGATCGCCAAGATCTACACTGGTGAGATCACCAACTGGAAGGATGTCGGCGGCAACGACGCCGAGATCGTCCTCATCGGCCGCGAGGCCGGCAGCGGCACGCGCGACGGCTTCGAGTCCATCACCGACACCAAGGACGCCTGCCAGTACCGTCAGGAGCTGACCTCCACGGGCGATGTCATCACCACCGTGTCCCAGAACCCGAACGCGATCGGCTATGCCTCTCTGGCTGCCATCAAGGACAGCGTCAAGGCCCTGACCGTCAACGGTGTTGCCCCGACGGAAGCGACCGTCAAGGACGGCACCTACCTCGTGCAGCGTCCGTTCGTCCTCGTGACGAAGGAAGGCGTTGCCCTGAGCGAGACCGCGCAGAAGTTCTTCGACTTCGCGACCTCTGCGGACGCCGCGTCCATCATCTCCGCGGCGGGCGCAGTCCCGGTGGCCTGAGCCACAGACAAGCGTACAGGCGGCTGGAGACCAGCCGCCTTTCGCATATACAGAGGTGCTGATATGAAAAAGAGATCTCAAGTTCTGGAGACGGTCGTGCATGGCGTGTTTTTGCTCCTTGGCCTCATCACCGTCGGGTGTGTGCTGCTCATCAGCGTGTACCTGATCGTCTCCGGCATCCCCGCCATCCGGCAGATCGGGCTCGTCCCGTTCCTGTTCGGCAAGACGTGGGCATCCACGGCGGCAGAGCCGTCGTACGGCATTCTGCCGTTCATTCTCACAAGTGTATACGGCACCGCGGGCGCGATCGTGCTCGGCGTGCCGCTGGGGTTCCTGACGGCCGTGTATCTGGCGAAGGTCGCTCCGCCACGGCTCAAGACCGTGCTCGAATCAGCCGTGAGCCTGCTCGCCGGCATCCCGTCGGTCGTCTACGGTCTTGTGGGCATGCTTGTGCTCGTACCGGGCATCCGCAAGGTGTTCCACCTGGCGGACGGCGCGAGCCTGCTCGCCGCCATTATCGTGCTGGCGATCATGATCCTGCCGTCGATCATCAAGGTATCCGTCACCGCGCTCGAGGCCGTGCCGCCCGAGTATGAGGACGCGTCGCTCGCACTCGGCGCGACGCCGATCGAGACGTACTTCAAGGTCTCCGTTCCGGCGGCGAAGAGCGGCATTGCCGCTGCCGTCGTGCTCGGCGTCGGCCGCGCCATCGGCGAGGCCATGGCCGTCATGATGGTGTCCGGCAACGTGCCGAACATGCCGACGCTGTTTCAGAGCGTGCGCTTTCTGACCACTGCCGTCGCGAGCGAAATGTCCTACTCCGGCGGCCTGCAGCGGCAGGCGCTGTTTTCCATCGCGCTGGTGCTGTTTTTGTTCATCATGCTCATCAACGCCACGCTCAACTTCTTCCTCAAGCGCAATAAGGAGGGGGACAAATGAAAAAGAAAGCCATTTCCGGCAGCCGCAGGGCCTATATCCTCACCATGCGCATCCTTATGGGCGCGGCGGCCGTCATCACGGCGGCGCTCGTGCTGTTTCTGATCGCCTATGTGCTCATCAAGGGCCTGCCGAACGTGTCGTGGACGCTGCTGTCCACCGCACCGAGCTACCTCTCCGACCGCATCGGCATCCTGCCGGACATTCTCAATACGCTCTATATCGTCATCGCCACGCTGCTCATTGTCCTGCCGCTCGGCGTGGGCGCGGCCATCTACCTGACCGAGTACGCCACGAACCGCCGGCTCATCGGCGTCATCGAGTATGCGGCCGAGACGCTCTCGGGCATCCCATCCATTATCTACGGCCTTGTGGGCATGTTGTTTTTCTGCCAGTTTCTGAACATGAAAACATCGCTGCTGGCCGGCGCGCTTACGCTCGTCATCATGAACCTGCCGACCATCATGCGCACCACGCAGGAGAGCTTAAAGACCGTGCCGCAGAGCTACCGCGAGGGTGCCTTTGGTCTCGGCGCGGGCAAGTGGCGCGTCATCCGCACCGTGGTGCTGCCCGGCTGCGTGGACGGCGTCATCACCGGCTGCATCCTGTCCGTCGGCCGTATCCTCGGCGAGTCGGCCGCGCTGCTGTTCACGGCGGGCTTTGCCCACGCGCTCAACGGCTTCTTTGAGGGGCTGAGCAGCGCGGGCGCCACGCTCACCGTCGCGCTTTACGTTTATGCCAAGGAGCAGGGCCAGTTCGATGTGGCCTTTGCCATTGCCGCCATTTTGATGATCCTTACACTGCTCATCAACGGCGCGGCCACGCTCGTTGAGCGATACTTCAGGAGGAAAAGAAGTCTATGAGTGACATTATGACAGTCCAGGGCCTGAACCTCTGGTACGGGGACCATCAGGCACTGCACGATATCAGTATGAACATCCCCGAAAAGAGCATCACGGCGCTCATCGGGCCGTCCGGCTGCGGCAAATCCACGTTTCTCAAAACGCTCAACCGCATGAACGACCTCATCCCGGGCGTGAAGATCACGGGCGATGTGCGCTACCGCGATCAGGACATTTTCGCCCCCGGCACGGACGTCAACGAGCTGCGGCGCGAGATCGGCATGGTCTTTCAGAAGCCGAACCCGTTTCCGATGAGCATCTACGACAACATCGCCTACGGCCCGCGCACGCACGGTATCAAAAACCGTGCAAAGCTCGACGAGATCGTCGAAAAGTCCCTGCGCGGCGCGGCTATCTGGGACGAGGTGAAAGACCGCCTGAAGAAAAATGCCCTCGGCCTCTCCGGCGGCCAGCAGCAGCGTCTGTGCATCGCCCGCGCGCTCGCGGTCGAGCCGGAGGTGCTGCTCATGGATGAGCCCACGAGCGCGCTCGACCCCATCTCCACGTCGAAGATCGAGGAGCTGGCCATGCAGCTCAAGGAGCAGTACACGATCGTCATCGTCACGCACAACATGCAGCAGGCGGTGCGTATCTCCGACCGCACGGCGTTTTTCCTGCTCGGCGAGCTCGTCGAGTGCGACGACACGCAGCAGCTGTTCTCGCAGCCGCAGGATCAGCGCACGGAGGATTACATCACAGGGAGGTTTGGCTAATGAGAAGCCGGTTTGATGAACAGCTCGCGCTCCTGAACAAGGAGATGATCGAGATGGGCGCACTGTGCGAGGAGGTCATCGCACTCGCGTCCAAGGCCCTCACGGAGGCAGATCCGGAGCTGGCAAAGAAGGTCGCGCCGCTCGATGCCGAGATCGACCAGAAAGAGCGCAACATCGAGTCGCTGTGTCTCAAGCTTCTGCTCCAGCAGCAGCCCGTCGCGCGCGATCTGCGCCAGATCTCGGCCGCGCTGAAGATGATTACGGACATGGAGCGCATCGGCGACCAGGCCGAGGACATTGCGGAGATCATCCAGTTTCTCGCCGGACGTTCGGCGGAAAATGACGATCTGCTGCGCGAAATGGCCCGCTCGACCATCCATATGGTCACAGAAAGTGTTGACGCTTACGTTCAGCGTGATACAATGCTGGCAGAGACGGTCATTGCCGAGGACGATGTCGTGGACAACGCCTTCGATGAGGTCAAGCGCCGGCTGATTGACAAGATCGCCGCCCACCCCGACGACGGGGAGTACGCGCTCGACCTGCTCATGATCGCCAAATACTTCGAGCGCATCGGCGACCACGCGACGAACATCGCCGAGTGGGTGATCTTCTCGGTCACCGGGGTGCACAAGGAGGGGTAAGCCATGATCTGGTGTGTGGAGGACGACGCCAGCATCCGCGACATTGAGGTCTATACGCTCTCGTCCACGGGGTTTGACGCCCGCGGCTTTGCCGATGGTGTCTCGTTCTGGGCCGCGCTCCAGACGGAGAAGCCCGATCTGGTCGTGCTCGACGTGATGCTGCCCGGCGTGGACGGCATCGAGCTGCTGCAGCGCATGAAGGCGTCTGCGGAGCTGCGCACCATCCCGGTCGTCATGGCTACGGCCAAGGGCGCGGAGTATGACAGGATCCGCGGCCTCGACCTCGGCGCGGACTACTACCTCGTCAAACCGTTCGGCGTGATGGAGCTCGTGTCCTGCGTCAAGGCGGTGCTGCGCCGCTGCCAGCCGGAAAAGGCTGCGCATCTGCTGCGCAGCGGCGGGCTCGTCGTGGATTTGAACGCACACACGGTCACGGTCGACGGCGCGCGCGTCGCGCTTACGTATAAAGAATTTGAACTTCTGCGCCTGTTTCTGTCCCATCCGGGCATGGCGTTCACGCGCGACCAGCTCTTTCAGGAGATATGGGGCATGGACTACTGCGGTGAGACCCGCACGGTCGACATGCACATCCGGACGCTCCGGCAGAAGCTCGGCCCCTACGGACGGCGGATCGAAACGGTGCGCAATGTTGGCTACCGCATGGAGGCAACGACATGACCAAGAAGATTTTTCAATCGATCCTGCTCGTGGCCGGGTGCGTACTGCTGGCGAGCCTGCTGATCATCATGGGCTTTTTGTACGATTACTTCGGCGGCGTGGAGGAAAACCAGCTGCGCGACGAGCTGAACCTCGCCGCGGCGGCCGTTGAGGACGGCGGCACGGACTACCTGTCCCGGCTGACGGCCGACCGCTGCCGCCTGACGTGGATCGCGGCTGACGGCAGCGTCCTGTACGATACCAGGACCGACGCCGAGAGCCTTGAGAACCACGCCTCGCGCGCCGAGGTCAGCCAGGCGCTGACTACCGGCACCGGCGAGAGCACGCGCTATTCCTCGACGCTCATGGAAAAGACCATGTACTATGCCCAGCGCCTGGACGACGGTACGGTGCTGCGCATCTCCATCAGCCGCGCGACGGTCGGCATGATCGCCGTCGGCATGATCCAGCCGCTGCTGATCGTGCTCATCGTGGCGCTCATCCTCTCGGGCCTGCTGGCCAGGCGGCTGTCGCGGCGCATCGTTGACCCGCTCAACAGTCTTGACCTCGAGCATCCGCTCGATAATGACGCCTATGAGGAACTCTCCCCGCTGCTCAAGCGCATCCACCGCCAGCACGTTGAGATCCAGACGCAGCTGCGCGAGCTGCACGAGCGGACCGATGAGTTCACGCAGATCACCGGCAGCATGCGCGAGGGCCTCGTTCTGCTCGACGAGCACGGCAGTATCCTGAGCATCAACGCTGCGGCGCAGGCGCTCTTCGGCGCGGACGCGCAGTGCGTGGGCAGGGACTTTCTCACCGTCGAGCGCAGCCACGAGATCAGCGCCGCCATTCAGGCCGCCGTCACGGACGGCCACAGCGAGGTGCGCGCCGAGCGCGCGGGCCGCGTGTATCAGTTCGACATCAGCCGCATCACATCCAACGGGAAACTGCTCGGTACGGTCATTCTGGCCTTCGACATCACGGAGCAGGAGTTTGCCGAGCGCAACCGCCGGGAGTTCACGGCGAATGTCTCGCACGAGCTCAAAACGCCGCTGCAGGGCATCATCGGCAGCGCCGAACTGATCGAAAACGGCATGGTCCGCCCCGACGATCTGCCGCGCTTCGTCGGCCACATTCACGCCGAGGCCGCGCGCCTCGTCACGCTCATCGACGACATCATCCGCCTGTCCCAGCTCGACGAGGGCGACGCTATGCCGACGGAACCGGTCGATCTGCTCGCCGTGTCGCAGGAGGCGGCGGAGAACCTGCACGACGCCGCGGCCGCGCGCGATGTGACGGTCAGCGTCACGGGCCAGCCGTCCGTCATTCCCGGCGTCCGCCGCCTGCTCTACGAGGTCGTCTATAACCTCTGCGACAACGCCATCAAGTATAACCGCGGCGGCGGCCGCGTGGACGTGACGGTCGCCGCCGATGCCGGCGGCAGCAGCATCACCGTCGCCGACACCGGCATCGGCATCGCGCCGGAGCATCAGAGCCGCGTGTTCGAGCGCTTCTACCGCGTGGATAAGAGCCACTCCAAGGCGTCCGGCGGCACGGGCCTCGGATTGTCGATCGTCAAGCACGCCGTGCAGTATCACCACGGCCGCATCGAGCTCGAGAGCACGCCCGGCACGGGCACGACCATCCGCGCCATATTCCCGAACGCGTGACCCGGCAAGAAAAACAGAGCGGACTTCTGGATACGGAAGTCCGCTTTTTTCTGTCCCGCAGGGCTTGACACCCGAGCAGGGCGGTGCTATCATGCAGGTTAGGTTAAACATATCTAACCAGCCGGCTTTTCAAGGAGGTATTTCCATGTATCAGATCACACTGGGGATCGACGGCATGATGTGCGGCATGTGCGAGAGCCACATCAACGATGCGGTGCGCAATGCGTTCCCGGTCAGAAAGGTCACATCCTCGCACAGCCGGGGTCAGACGGTCATCCTCTCCGAGACGGAGATCCCGGAGGCGGAGCTGCGCCCGGTCATCGCCAAGACGGGCTACGAGCTCACGAGCTACGCTTGCGCCCCGTATGAAAAAAAGGGCCTGTTCCACCGGCATTGAGCATATCCCAATGAGATAAGCTGCACGCGGCGGTCATTTGACCGCCGCGTGCAGCTTGCTTTATTTCGGCTCAAAGCCGTGCTCCATACAGTACACGCGCAGGATGGCCGCCTGTGTCTTTGCGTCCGGGATGCGCCCGGCCAGCACGTCACGCGCAAGCTCCTCGAGCGGCACGGCCTGCAGGTTGAGAAATTCGTCGTCGTCGAGCTGCTGCTCACCGAAGGTCAGGCCGCGGGCGAGGTACATCCAGATGACCTCGTCCGAGTACGCGGCGGCGGGGTAGAATGGGCCGAGCGGGATGAGCTCACGCGCCGTGATGCCGGTCTCCTCGCGCAGCTCGCGGCGCGCGGCGGCCTCAGGCGCTTCGTCGCGGCTGTCGCGCTTGCCGGCGGGGATCTCCGTGATGACCTCGTTCACCGGGTAGCGGAACTGCCGCTCGACGATCACGCGGCCGTCGTCGAGCAGCGGCACGATGCACACCGCGCCCACGTGGCGCGACAGCTCGCGCGGCGCGGTGCCGCCGTTGGGCAGGCGCACGGTGTCGCGGTAGAAGTCGAGAATGCAGCCGCTGTAAATTTTTTCGGATGTGAGTTTCGTTTCGGTCAGGTTGTCCATGGTGCGTCTCCTTACAGGCCGAGGATCTGCAGCGTGCGCGTGTCGGGCCGCCCGTCGAAGAACTTGTCGAGCACGGCGGCGAACACCGGCTCGTCCGGCGCGGCGGCAGCGAAGAGCGTCATGCTCGAGCGCAGCTTCAGGTCGTCCGGAAAGCCGAACACGACCGACGGGTCGCTCTCGTCGAGCGCCAGCAGGGCGTTGCTGATTTCCAGCAGGTGCGCGCGCAGCGTCGGCTCGCGCAGATAGGCCCGCGCCTCGTCGAGCCCGGAGATGGCGTAGTACTGCGATGTGCTGCTCATGCCCAGACCCGCGACCTGGGGGAAAATGTACCAGATCCAGTGGCTGCGCTTGCGGCCGTTTTGGATCTCGCGCAGGGCGGTGGCGTAGTCCCGGCTCTGCGCGGTGAGAAAGCGGTCAAGATCATACATAGCAAAACCTCCTCAGAAGCGGAAATAGATGAACGGATTGAACGTCGCGCTCACGGAAAAGACGATGCACACGGCCAGCAGCGCCAGGCACACGACGTTGCGCACGATCTCGGCGCCATAGCTCTCGCCGAGGTGCACGCGCCGGCAGACGGGCGTGGAGAACACAAGTGCGGGCAGCATCCACAGCAGCGGCGGCACGATGCTCACATCCGCCGCGAGCGACTGCGACAGCGCCACGTGCGTGAAGCTGAACATCCGCGCGAGCGCGGCGCGCATCTGCGCAAAGTCCGTGAGGTTGAACATTACCCAGCCGATGCACACGATGACCATGCACAGCAGCCAGCGCAGCGCCTTCGGCAGGCGCTCGAGATACTTGCCCAGCCAGAGCTTTTCGATCAGCAGCAGCACGCCGTAGTACAGGCCCCAGAGCAGGAAGTTCCAGTCCGCGCCGTGCCACAGGCCGGTCAGGCCCCAGACGACAAGAATGTTGCGCACCCACTTTCCCCGGGAAACGCGGTTGCCGCCGAGCGGGATATACACATAGTCGCGAAACCAGGTCGACAGCGAGATGTGCCACCGCCGCCAGAACTCCGTGACCGACAGGGAGATATACGGGTAGTTGAAGTTTTCGAGGAAGTGGAAGCCGAACATCCGGCCGAGACCGATGGCCATGTCGCTGTAGCCGGAGAAGTCGAAATAGATCTGCAGCGTGTAGGCGACGGCGGCCAGCCAGTACATGAGCGAGCCGTAATTGGCGGGGTCGCCGCTGTAGACGATGGTGGCCACCTGCGCGACCTGATTGGCCAGCAGCAGCTTTTTGGCCAGACCCACGACAAAGCGGCGAAAGCCCTGCGCGAGATCGTCCATGGTCACGCTGCGCTCCCGGATCTCCTGCTCGACGGTCTCATAGCGCACGATGGGGCCGGCGATGAGCTGCGGGAAGAAGCTGACGTACATCAGCAGGTAGAAAAAGTTGCGCTGCAGGGCGATCTTGCCGCGGTAGAGGTCGATGACGTACGACAGGATCTGAAACGTGTAAAAGCTGATGCCGATCGGCAGCGCAATGCCGGGGTCCGTCAGGCCGAGAAACGAGAACGTCCGGCACAGGAAGTTGAGATATTTGAACACGACGAGATTGCCGAGGATGACAACGACCGTCGCGATCAGCACGGCCTTTTTCGCGCGCGGCCGCGCCTTGAAATGCACAATGGCAAAGCCGCTGCCGTAGGCCACGAGCGTCACGAGCACCATGAGCACGACCATCTTCGGCTCGCCCCAGGCGTAGAAGATCAGCGACGCGATGAGCAGCAGGGCGTTCTGCACGGGCTTCGAGCGGATGAGCACGCACAGCCCCGCCAGCGGCAGGAAGAAAAACAGAAATGTCTGACTGCTGAATACCATCGCTCAGTCCTCCACCATGAAGTCGTCCGACGTGAAAAACGTCGTGCTGCCGATCCAGAGCACCTTCGTGATCCGGTGCTCGCGCAGATACTCCGCCAGCCGAAACGGCTTTCCCATGTCCTGCTCATAGCTGCGCAGATCGACGCTGTAGACCCGGTCAAAGTGCGAAGCCATGAGTTTGAGGATGGCGTTGTCATACGATTCGCCGAGCATCAGCAGATTCCCGCGTCCGGTCGTGCCGGTGTCGAGGATGACCTCGCCGTTGTCCCAGCCGTAGACCCCACCGTAGTTGGCGTCCGTGAGCTGGCCGCTGAGCGCGGCGTCCTGCCAGCCGTAATCATCCGCCGGTTCTCCGGCGATCGTCACGGACATCTTCGGGAAAGCAAAGCGGTAGACATCCATCGGCTCAAAAAACTGCTCCTGCGCGCCGATAGACAGCGCCTTGGAGCCGGAAAAGTGATCGGATACGCGCACCGTCTCCTGCGGCTCGAGCAGGTCGGTGCAGCCGAGCAGGGCGGCCGCCTCGCAGTAGCCGCGGTAGGAGCCGACGTTGTTCCAGTGGTGGTCGGTCTGGTAAAAATCGCGCTCAAACGTTGCCAGATCGTCTGCCGCGAACCTGCCCATCTGTGTGGCCGGCAGGTTCACCCGGCTGCTGAGATATTCGAACGCGCCGTTGTTGACCCCGGCCGGGAAGTAATTGTTCGTATCGCCTTCGACCATGTAGATGTAAAACGACACGTCCGGGTGCGCGGCAATGATTTGGTTGATGTTCTCGCTGCGCGCTTCCAGCGCCGCGTCCACCACGTCCGGGGCGCGGTAGGGATAGGTCAGGTATTTCCCGCCGTAGACGTAGAAAGATCCATACTGCACCGGCAGGTCGGGGTGTACCTGCGACAGGCGCAGCATCGCATCGTACCGGATGCCGTTTTGCGCGTCGTTGTAGGCTTTTTTCATCGTCTGTGCCAGCGGGACCTGGTCGCTGAGCGCAGCCTCCATCGCATCCTGAAACGACCCATCCAGCCAGCCGGGCACGGTCAGCGGTGCGACGGTGTTGGCCGGGCGGTTTTCGTAGCAGTTCACGTCTTTCGGCCGCAGCAGTGTGCGCCCAAGTCCGGCCAGCAGCACCAGTGCGGCGCAGCAGAGCATGACCGCATTGCACAGATCCCGGATATGTTTGTTTTGATCGGCTCGTTTCACGTGCGATTTCTCCCAAATCAAATTTTTTAAAGACTTCTTTTGATTATGCCCTCCGCGGCCCGGATTGTCAAGCACCGCGGCTGCCCAGATTTGGTTTTACAACGCGCGCCGGCTGCGTTACAATGGGGCTGCTGAGAAAGGAGCGTTCCCATGAGCATGACATTGGAGACCATTCGGGCGGCGCATGCGCGCATTGCCCCTTACATTGTTCAGACGCCGCTGCTGCGCTTGCCGGCGCTTGATGATGCCCTTGGCTGTGAGGTGTATGTCAAGGCCGAGTGCATGCAGCGCACGGGCGCGTTCAAGCTGCGCGGCGCGATGAATAAGATCCTCGCCCTGACGGATGCCGAGCGTGCCCGCGGCTTTGTCGCCGCGTCATCCGGCAACCATGGCCGTGCGGTGGCCTATGCCGCGCAGCACTTCGGCACGCATGCCTGCATCGTCATGCCGCGCACGGCCCCGGCCGTCAAGCAGGCAGCCATCCGCGCGTTGGGGGCGGAGCTCGTGCTGTGCGATGCGGCCGAGCGGTTTGCAGTCGCGGCGCAGCTCTGCGCCGAGCGGGGTGCGACCATGGTGCCGCCGTTCAATGACGAGCTGGTCATGGCGGGGCAGGGCACCGTCGGGCTCGAGATCCTCGCCCAGTGCCCGGAGACCGACGCGGTCGTTGTCCCGGTCAGCGGCGGCGGGCTCATCGGCGGCGTGTCCACGGCCGTCAAGGCGCTCGCGCCGCACGTGCGCGTCTTTGGCGCGGAGCCGGCTGCGCTCCCGCGCTATACGGAGAGCCTGCGCACCGGCCATCCGGTGCAGGTGGAGCAAAAGCGCTCGGTCGCGGACGCGCTCGTCGCGCAGATGCCGGGGGATGTGTGCTTCCCGTATGTGGCGGCGAATACCGACGGCTTTGCGCCTGTGGCGGATGCCGACATTCTCCGCGCCATGAAGCTGCTGCTCCTGGAGGGCAAGCTGCTGTGCGAGCCGTCGTCCGCCATCGGCATCGGTGCCGTGCTGCGCGGGCAGCTCCCGGTGCACAAGGGGGACAAGGTATGCTTTGTCATCAGCGGCGGCAGCGTCGCGCTCGAGCAGCTGCATCGGCTTGAGGACGTCAGGCTCTGACAGACAGCAAATATCCGCCCCGGCGCACCTTCCGTCAGAAGGGTGCGTCGAGGCGGATGCTGTCTCGGGCCGTTATTTGCTGCTTGCGAGCGCCTGATCGATGAGCTCGTTGAGCTTCTTTGCCTGATCGGGTGCGGTGATCGCGCCGACGATCGGCTGGCCGACGATGTTGCCGTTCTTGTCGACGACGTACGTGGTCGGGAACGAGTACAGACCGGCGGTGAACTTACCGGCCTCGCTGTCGGAGGCAAACCAGAGGTTGGAGTAGGTCACGCCCTTTTTCGCCAGAATGTCCTTCGCCTCGGCGATGGCGGTCTTGTCGCCGTCAAGCGTGAAGGAGTTGATGCCGACGACCGCGCCGCCCTTCGCGGCGAGGTCCTTGTTGAGCGCCTCAAGGTCGGCCAGCTCACCGACGCACGGGTTGCAGGTGGTGAACCAGAAGTTCACGACCGTGACGCTGTTGCCGGCAAAGAGCTTGCTGCTGTCGACGTCATTGCCGTCGAGGTCCTTACCCTGAAAGCTCGGGAATTTCATCAGGTCGCTGCCGGAGGCGGTCATGCCGGCCTCCTCCGCGCTCACGCTGTCACCTGTGCCGGGCGTCGTGCCGCAGCCGGGATACTTCTGCTCGAGGATGGTGAGCTTGCCCTCGATCTCCTTGATCTGTTCGGCGCCGGCCTTGAGCGTCTTGAGCTCGTCGGCCGAGAAGCCGTCCTTCGCGCTCTCGATCGTGGCGAGCAGGAAGTCGCCGTAGTTCGTGCCGTCCTCGATCATGGTGCTGTTTTTGTTGGCAGACAGAAACACCTTGTTCCAGAGGTCGGAGTTTGCGGCGAGAATGTCGTTTTCCTTCTGCATGAGCTGCTGATAGAGCTTGGCCGCTTCGTCGGCGCTGTTCGGCTCGGTCGCGATCAGGGCCGCGATGTCGGTGCTGCCGTCCGCCTTGTCCTTGCCTTTGCCCGACGAGCACGCCGCGAGACTGAACACCATCGCGAGCGCGAGCAGGAGCGTCACAAGTTTTGTGATTTTCTTCATCATGATTCCTCCGTTGTATTTTGTTGGTTGTCTTTTACCTTCTGATCGCCGTTGGCGGATTTTCCGGTGAGGCCGAAGCCATAGCGGAAGCGGATGGCCTCCGTGGGGCAGGCGCGGATGCACTTGCCGCAGCGGATGCACTCCGTGTCGTTGGGGGACTTGGTGATGTCCACGTCCATCTGGCAGGTGCGCGCGCATTTGCCGCAGGAGACGCACTTGCCCGTGTCGACCTGAATGCCGAGCAGGGAGACCTTGTTCATCAGCGCGTAAAACGCACCGAGCGGGCAGATCCACTTGCAGAACGGGCGGAAAAACAGCACGCTCAAAACGACGACCGCGATCAGAATGATCAGCTTGCGCGTAAACAGCGCGCCCAGCGCCGCGCGGATGCTCTCGTTTGCGGCGGCAAGCGGGATCGCGCCCTCGAGCACGCCCTGCGGGCAGATATACTTGCAGAAATACGGGTCGCCCATGCCCACGTCGTTGACGATGAGCGCCGGCAGCAGCACCACGGCCAGCAGCAGGATGACGTATTTCAAATAGGTCAGCGGCCTGAGCTTTTTTGTCGACAGCTTTTTGCCCGGGATCTTATGCAGCAGCTCCTGCAGCCAGCCGAACGGGCACAAAAAGCCGCAGATGAACCGCCCGAGCAGCACGCCGAGCAGGATCAGAATGCCGGTGATATAATACGAAAAGCGGAATTTGGACGAGCCGACCACCGCCTGAAACGCCCCGATCGGGCACGCGCCCGATGCCGCCGGGCAGGAATAGCAGTTCAGGCCGGGCACGCAGACGGTCTTGCCCTTGCCCTGATAGATGCCGCCCTTGAAGAAGTTCGGCAGGTGGATGTTGGTCAGCAGCGTCGCCGCCGCCTGGATCCAGCCGCGAAACCGGCTCAAGAGCAGGGAAACAGACTGTTTTTTCTTATCCAATGCCGACACACTCCAAGCACAGCCGGATCGCCTTGCTGAGCACGGCGCCGGCCTCGCCGCGCAGCGCGCCGAAGCACACCATGGCGATGCCTGCAGCGATCAGCAGAACCTGCACAACGGCTTTCTTCGCACGAAACACCCGGATCACTCCCTTCTGTTTGCCATGCTACCATGGCGCAGATAAAATCTTCGTTAAGAACGGAAACTTAACAGAGATTTTATGCCTTTGTGTTATCATATAATAAAGTCGAACATTCGTAACTACGCACGAGGAGAATGGTATGCATATTTTGATTGTGGAAGATGAACGGGCGCTCTGCGACACGATCGCGCGCAGTCTGCGGCGGCTTGCCTACAGCGTGGACTGCTGCTATGACGGACAGAGCGCCGCGGAGATGCTCGCCGTCGAGCGCTTTGATCTGGTCGTGCTGGATCTGAACCTCCCCGGCGAGGACGGTATGACGGTACTCCGCACGCTGCGCGAGCGTGACCGCGACACCAAGGTGCTGATCCTGTCGGCGCGCTGCGAGGTCGCCGATAAGGTGGCGGGGCTCGATGCGGGCGCGAACGACTATCTCACCAAGCCCTTTCACCTCGATGAGCTCGCGGCGCGCATCCGCAGCCTGACGCTGCGCCGCTTTACGCAGAGCGACGTGGTCCTGACCTGCGCCGAGCTGTCGTTTGACACCAAGGCGCGCAAGGCGTCCGTGCGCGGCGAGGTACTGTCGCTCACGCGCAAGGAGACGGGCATCCTCGAATACCTGCTGCTGCATCAGGGGCGGCCGGTCAGTCAGGAGGAGCTGCTGGAGCACGTGTGGGACAGCGGGGCGGACGGCTTCGGCAACTCCATCCGCGTGCATATCTCCGCACTGCGGAAAAAGCTGCGCGCCGCCTTGGGCTATGACCCCATTCGCAACCGCATCGGCGAGGGCTATGTTATGGAGGAGCAGACATGAAGCGGTTATCTCTGCAGTGGCGCATCACGCTGATGACGGCGGCGCTGATCGGCGTGACGTGTGTGCTCATGAACTGCCTGATCGGCTATTCCGGCAAGCGGTACATGGACGCGATCGGCAGCGGCATCTCGGCTTACAGCGAGATCGAGTCCGGTGCGCCCGACGCCTTCGACCCGCAGAGCAAACAGCCGGATGACGAGCTGACGATCATCATCAGCGGCGCGCAGGCGGCCTTCGGCGTCACGAACTGGTACATCACGGCGGCGGTCACGCTCACCGGCGGCGTGCTCGCGTATTTTGTCAGCGGCCGCGCGCTGCGTCCGCTGCGCAGCTTTGCAGCGCAGGTGGAAAGTATTCAGCCGGGCAATCTGGCGCAGTGCAAGGTCAGCGAGGACGTGCTGCCGGAGTTTCAGCGCTTCAGCCGCTCGTTCAACGGCATGATCGACCGCCTGGACGCGGGCTTCACGGCGCAGCGGCAGTTTACGGGCAACGCTGCGCACGAGCTGCGCACGCCGCTTGCGCTGATGCAGGCGCAGCTTGAGCTGTTTTCCGCCGAGCACGCGGACGTCACGCCCGAAACGGCGGCGTTTTTGAGCCTGCTGCAGGAGCAGACGGAGCGTATGGCGCAGATGACGAAGATCCTGCTGGAGATGAGCGAACTGCGCACCGTGCCCTGTGACGACCGGGTCGAGCTCGCGCCCATGATCGAGGAGATCTTCACCGATCTCGCACCGCTTGCAGAGAGCAAGTGCATCGCGCTGGAGGCCGACGGCGGCGCTGTGCTCACCGGCAGCGACCCGCTGCTGTACCGGCTGCTGTTCAACCTGACCGAAAACGCCATCCGTTACGGCCGGCCGGACGGGGCGGTGCGCATCGCGGTCAGCGAGGCGGACGGGAATGTACAGATCCGCGTCCGTGACCACGGTCCCGGCATCCCGGAGGCATACCGGGAGAGCGTTTTCCAGCCGTTTTTCCGCGTGGACAAGTCGCGCAGCCGGGCGCATGGCGGTGTCGGGCTCGGTCTGTCGCTCGTGTGGGAGATCGCCGCGCTGCACGGCGGCACGGTGCAGATCGAGCGCAGCGGCGCGGATGGAACGGTCATGCTCGTGACGCTGCCGCGCGACGGCAAAGAAGCATAAAACAAAGGCGGCAGCCGGATAGCTCCGGCTGCCGCCCGTTTTTGTCTGTGTCTTACCAGATGCCGAGCACGTGTTGCATCAGCAGGCTCATACCTGCGATGCCGACCCAGCAGCAAAAGCCCATGATGAGCGGCTTGCCGCCGGTTTTGACGAGCTTGACGATGTTCGTGTTCAGGCCAACGGCGCACATGGCCATCACGATCAGGAACTTGCTGAGCGTCTTGAGCGGGGTGAACACGCTTGCCGACACGCCGGCGCTCACGCAGATGGTCGTGACCACGGACGCGAGCAGGAAGTAGAGGATGAACATCGGGAAGATCTTCTTGAGATCGACCTTCGTGCCGTCGGTCTTGGCGCGCTTCGTGCGCACGAAGGCGAGCACGAGCGTGATCGGGATGATGGCGAGCGTGCGCGTGAGCTTGACGGTCACGGCCTTGTCGAGCGTCTGGCTGCCGAGTCCGTAGAGCGAGTCCCATGTGGAGGCCGCAGCTGTGACGGACGACGTGTCGTTGATGGCCGTGCCGGCGAAGATGCCGAACGCCTCGCCGTTCGTGGTCGAGAAGCCAAGCAGCGCGCCGAGCGCGGGGAAGAAGATGGCCGCGAGCATGTTGAAGAAGAAAATGACGGAGATCGCCTGCGCGACTTCCTCATCGTCCGCATCGATGACGGACGCGGTCGCCGCGACGGCCGAGCCGCCGCAGATCGACGAGCCGACGCCCACGAGCGTCGAGATCTTGCCGGGGATGTGCAGCAGCTTGTGCAGCAGCCACGCCACGACGAGCGACGTCGTGATCGTCACGAGGATAATCGGCAGCGACTGCTTGCCGGTCTGCCAGATGACGGACAGGTTCATGCCGAAGCCGAGCAGGATGACGGCGTACTGCAGCACTTTCTTCGACACGAAGGAGATGCCGGGCTGCGCCGCACTCTTGTCGTGCCAGAGCAGAGTGATGATCATGCCGGCGAGGATGCCGAACACTGGGCCGCCGACGATCGGGAACCGCTGCCCGAGCAGCCAGCAGGGCACGGCCATGACGAGGCACACGAGGATGCCTTTCCAGTTTTTCCGGATGAAGTTCATAGTGGGGTGTGTTTTCCTTTCTTATGTTCTGCTGTCCGTGCGTGCCAGTGCCACGGCAGTTTCGATATGTTCCGTGTGCGGGAACATATCCACCGGCTGGATGCGCGTGACGCGGTAGCCGTGCCGGGTGAGATAGCCCAGATCGCGCGCGAGCGTCTCCGGATTGCACGACACGTACACCACCCGCTCCGGCCCGACGGCCGTGACGGCGGACAGAAAGCGCTCGTCGCTGCCGGCGCGCGGCGGATCGAGGATGATGACGTCGGCGTGTTCGTCGGCCTTGGCCATGCCCTGCAGGAAGTCGCTCGCGTCGGCGGTGTAGAAACGGACGTTGTCCGCACGGTTTGCCTTCGCGTTGCTGATCGCGTCGCGCACGGCGTCGCGGTTGTTTTCCACGCCGATCACGCGCGCGGCGTTTCGGCTCGCGAAGATGCCGGTCGTGCCGGTGCCGCAGTAGGCGTCCACGACGGTTTCCTTGCCGGTCAGCCCGGCGTAGTCAAGCGCCGTGCGGTAGAGCACCTCCGTCTGCACGGGGTTGATCTGGTAAAACGCGCGCGGCGAGATGCGGAACGTGAAGTCCCCGAGCTGCTCATGAATATATCCCGGGCCATAGAGCACCTCGCTGTGGGGCCCGAGCACGAGGCTTGTCTGCCCGGCGTTGATGTTCTGCACGATGGTCGTGATGTCCGGGTGCCGCTGCAGCAGCGCGCGCACGAAGTTGCGCTTGCCGGGCAGCATGCCGTGCGCCGTCACGAGCACGACGAGAATTTCCCCGCTGCGCCAGCCGCGCCGCACGAGCACGTGCCGCAGCGTGCCGCGGCCGGTGTCCTCGTCATAGGGACGGATCTTGAAGCTCTTGAGCAGGCCGCGGATTGTGACGATGATCCGGTCTGCGACCGTGTCCTCAATCAGGCAGTCGCTGACCGGGACGATGCGGTGCGAGGCCGACTGATACACGCCCGAGATGATCTGTCCCTGTCGGTTGACGCCGAAGGCGGCCTGCACCTTGTTGCGGTAGTGGTAGGGATCTTTCATGCCGATGATCTCCTCCACGTGGCCGAAGCGGCCGAGCAGGCGGATGGCCGTTGCCTGTTTGAGATGCAGCTGCTCGTCATACGACAGGTTCTGCAGCTGACAGCCGCCGCATTTTTTTGCGAGCGGGCATGTGCGCGCTGGGGTGTTTGCCATGGTCATGACCTCCGGTCTTGCGAACTCTTTTCTTTATCCTAGCACATCACTCGTCGCTTTTCCACACGGTTTTTGCGCGCGGCAGGTTCCACTCGAAGTGCGCCGCGGCGCAGCGGATGATGATGACGACGACCACACCGGTCAAAACGGCGCCCGGGCCCTGCCAGATCTGCCGCAGGAGCAGATAGAGAATGCCGCCCGCGATGGACGCGCTGGCGTAGATGTGCTTGCGCAGGATATAGGGCATATCCCCGGCGAGCATATCGCGCAGCACGCCGCCGCCCGTGCCGGTCAGCAGGCCGACAAACACCAGCAGCAGCGGATCCGTGCACCCGGCGAGGGTGATGGCGGTGTTCATGCCCGTGATCGTGAAGATGCCGAGCCCGGCCGCGTCCATGAGGAGCATGAGCGTGTCGAACACGCGCTTGCTGCGGCCGATGATGCGCCGCACGAACGGGAAAAACAGCACGACCGACACACCCAGCGCAACGAGCAGATAGATCGGGTCCTGAAACGCGCGCGGCGGGGTCAGCCCCACGACGAGATCGCGCAGGATGCCGCCGCCGACGGCCGTCGTGATGCCCAGCAGCCCCACGCCGAAGATGTCCATGTGCTTTTCGATGCCGAGCACCGCGCCGCTGACGGCGAACGCGACCGTCCCGGCCAGTTCAAGCAGAAAGAGAAAGGTTTCCATCGTCATGACCTCCGAAAAAAGAGTACACCCCTGCCATGGTGCAGGTGTGTACTCTGTCCTTTTACCTGAAAGATTGGCCGTGCGGCCTTGCTTCTTCGGTGCGGAATCGTCTCTCCAGAGCTCCGTCAGCCGCCGGTCCTTTTGCCTGAGAGTGTCACTCCTTCGGCGGCCGCAGCGCTCTCCCGGCAGCATCTTACGGCATACATCTGCCGACAGTATAGCAGATGCGGCGAAATTTGCAATGCCGAATTTTTTCGTGTACACTGTTTGCAGAATGAATGGGAGGGATGCGCATGAAACGCATGCTGCGGCTTCTGCTGTGCCTGGCGGCGCTGCTGACGGCCTGCGGGCAGAAGCCGGCGGCGCAGGGCGGGACGATCGACCCCGCCGTCGCGGCGGCGCAGCGGTATCAGTCCGTTGTGCAGGCGGTCGGTGACGGCACGGCTGTGGGTGTCGACCTCACGGACGCGCAGATCGCGCAGGCAGTGGCGCGGCTCTCGGATGCAGGGTTCACAGCCGTGCACGTGGACGCGGCCGACCCGGTCGCGCATCCGGAGGCGGTGACCGCCTTTTGGGACGCACGCGCGGCAGGGGAGACGGCTGAGATCGCGCTCTATGAGGTCTGCCGCGACGGTGGGCTGCTGTGCCACACGCTGCGATTCGCGGACGGGACGGATACCGTCACACGCACGCGTGTCGTCTGGCGCGATGGGGCGTTTTCCGTGAGCTATGCCGATACCTACACCGTCACGTCCCTGATGCTCGACGGCGGGCGGCTGACCTATGTCTACGACATGCCCGACAACCCGCCGGGCACGGATCACGACGGCCACATCGATACGCAGGAGATATTTACGATCGGATAAACAGCGGCTGCGCGCCCCGTTCGGGGCGCGCAGCCGCTTTCCTGTCTTATGCGCGGCGGACGCCGGCTGCCGCAGCACTCTGCAGCAGCGCGGCCTGCGCCAGCAGCTCCATGCCGTCGGCCGCCTGCGGGTAGCGCGCGGCGAGCCCAAAGTGCGCAAACGCGGCGCATAGCTGTGCACTGTCAAGCACGACGCAGTCATTGCCGCGGGCAAGCTCCAGCTCGATGATCGAGCGCAGCACCTGCTCGCTGCACGCTTTCTCCGGCTGCACGCAGCCGAGCAGCGCCTGCACGGGCGCATCGGGATAGCCGCAGTGCAGCCCATAGCGCCGCACGGCGAGGCCGTAGACATTGGCGGCGCGCACGCCGGGCGTACACAGCACGCTCGCGCGCTGCCGGAGCTTGCCGACGAGCTGCTGCAGCGCGGTGCCTGCTGTGCCCAGCACCGGGATGCCGACGGCCGCCGTGAGCTCTTCGCAGAAAACGCCCGCACTGTCCGGCATGGCGATGACCGTGCAGCCGGAGGCGGCCAGCACCTCCGCCGCAGCGCGCAGCTTCGGCAGGGGCGACTGCGTGGACGCCCCGCACAGATACGGCTCGCAGTCCGGCACGGCGGCCGGGCTCAGCGGCAGCAGGGCGGCGGGGTCCTCGCCCAGCGCCTGCACGCGGCGCAGGAACTGTGTGACGGCGGCCGGGTCCGCGCTGAGCACACCGATGCGAGGAAGATCGTTTGTCTGCATGATGGACATCTCCTGACGAAAAAAGTCTCCGCGAAGCGGGTATGACCCCATCTTAGCGGAGACTGTGATCCGTCCGGCAACGCTTTGGCATCGAAACGGCATCATTGTGCGTTGAAATACAAAGTATTTTCCACGCGCCACGCCGGCAGGGAAAAGGCCGTGTCGGCGTCCGGGTCATAAAACTGCAGGTAGTCGGTGATGCTGCTGTCCATGCCGTCGTTGTAACTGCCCTCGTTTCCGGCGTTGAGCAGCTGCAGGGGAACGGTGTTTCCACCGCTTGTGCGCAGACCGAGCATTTTTTTCGCCGCTTCCGGCATCGGGATCTGCACCTCGTCGTACGGCACGCCGAGCGCGGCCGCGACCGTGGCACCGACGCGGTTTTCAAACACGCACAGCAGGTAATCCCACAGGTCGTTCTGCCGGATCTGGAAGGCATAGCTGTCCGAAAACGTATAACTGAGCGCCAGGACGCAGCCGGTCGCGTCGTCGAGCAGGAAGGACGCCGTGTCGCCGCGCGGATTGCTCAGCGCGATGCCCCAGAGGACGAAGCCGCTGCCGTAGCTCGCGTACTGGACGGTCGCGCCCTCCTCCACGGAAAAGCCGCCGCCGAACAGCGCGCTGTCCTTTTCCAGCGCGCCCAGCAGCTCCTGCGCGTACTGCGCCATCTCGGCCAGTGTGTGCGCCGCGGCGCTCTCGTCGAGCTCGACGGGCTCCTCGGCACCGTAAAACAGGTTCTGCATGCCGTCGGTCAGCTTCCGGCGCAGAACGGTGGCCGGACCCTGCTCGTCGCCGGTGCTGAGGGAAAACGCCGTGTCCTGATCCGCGCGGTCGAGCCGCGCGGCCACAAGGTTTGGCAGGAAAAATCCGCCCGCCGCGATCGCCAGTACGAGCACGACTGCCAGCGCGGTGCGTATCCATGGCTTCATGCACGGCCTCCTTTCAGCTCCACGGTCACGACCGTGCCGTTGCCGACGCGGCTCTCAAACTGCATCGTGCCGCCGTGCAGCTGCACGATCTCATTGCACAGCGACAGGCCCAGACCCGCGCCGCCCTGTGCGCGCGAGCGCGACTTGTCCACGCGGTAAAACGCCTCCGTCAGGTGCGCGAGCGCCTCCGGCGGGATGCCGCGGCCGTTGTCGAGCACGCGCACGCGGCAGCCGTCGGGCAGCATCTCTTGCCAGACGTAGATGTAGCCGCCGTTGTCGAGCGCCTTGCGGGCGTTGTCCATTAGATTTACAAGCAGGGTCTTAAATAGGTCCGGCTCCAGAAAGCACATGCCCTCCGCCGTGCGGTACTGCAGGGCGATGCCCTTCTGGGCGTACACGCGCTTGAGATGTTCCAGAAGCCCCGCCACCAGGTCGGCCGGGCTCGCGGGCACGAGCTGGAGCTTCGACTGGTCGAGCGAGAGCATGTCCAGCAGCTTCAGCCCCAATGCCTCGAGCCGCTTGCCCTCGGAGAAGATATAGTTTGCCGCGTCCATCTGTTCGTCGGGCGTGAGCACCTGACTGCGCAGCAGGTCTGCATAGCCGATGATGGAGGTCATGGGCGTTTTCATCTCGTGCGAGAAGTCGGCCATGAACCGCTCCTGCAGCGCCATGCTCTCCTGAATGCGGTTGACGTTCTGCTCGAGCTGCCCGGCCATGCGGTTGAAGTCGGCCGCGAGCTGCCCCACCTCGTCGCGCGAGCGCACCGGTGCCCGGTAGCTGAGGTTGCCGCGCGCCAACTCCCGCGACGCGCGGGAAAGCGTGCCGAGCGGGCGCGTCAGCAGATAGGACGTGACCCACGACACGGCCGCGCCGATGGCGATGAGGATCACGAACGTCGTGTGGTACGCGCGCTGCTGCGTCTGGCGCACGGTGTAGGCCTCCGTTACGTCGAACGCGAGCTGGACGGTCGTGCCGTCGGCCGTGGCGCCGAGCATGAGGTAGTGCCGGCCGTTGCCGGTGCGCACGATGCGCGTGAGCCCGTCGCTGCCGTCGGACGGCTCCGGCGCGGCGTCGAGCAGCGCGGTGTCGCCCGTTGTGGTCATCTGTGCGCCGAATCGGATGCGCGCTGCCGTGCTCGACCCGCCGCTGCTGAGCTTGTGCAGCACGAGCGCGACGGTGTTGGCCGCCGTGCCGGGCGAGGCGTTGTCGCCGAGCAGATCCAGCACGTCCACGACCATGCGGTAGGTCTGCACGGCGGCGTCGCGCTCGCGGTCGATGGAAGAAGAAAACGACTGCGCGATCATGAGGCTGCCGCCGATGCCGTAGGTCAGCGACAGCAGCAGCACCATGGCGATGGTGAGCTTTGCGCGAAACTTCATGCGCTCATACCTCCAGCCGGTAGCCGACCTTGTTCACGGCCAGCAGCCGGTTTTCCCAGCCAACCTTTTTGCGCAGCCGCTGGATGTGCAGGTCCACGGTCTTGCTGCCGTAGCTGTATTCGCCGCCCCAGACATGCTCGTAGATCGTCTCGCGGTAGAGCGCGGTGCCGGGGTTGCGCGCGAAAAACAGCAGCAGGTCATATTCCTTGTGCGTCAGGCTGATTTCCTCCGTACCGCGCCAGACCTGCATGGCGCGCGTGTCGATGCGCAGCCCGCCGATCTCGATCACGGCATCGGTCTTGTTGTAGCGCCGCAGCACGACGTCCACGCGCGCGAGCAGCTCCACGACTTCAAAGGGCTTGACGATATAATCTTCCGCGCCCATGCGCAGGCCGCGCACCCGGTCGTCGACCGAGCCGCGCGCGGTCAGGAAAATGACCGGGATGCCCAGCGGGCGGATATATTCCATGAGCTCGAAGCCGTCGGCGTTCGGCAGCATCACGTCAAGCAAAATGAGATCAAATACGTTCCGTTCCAGAATGTCCGCTGCGGCCAGCCCGTCATATACGCACGTGCAGTGATAGCCCGCGCGGGTCAGGCTCATCTGGATCAGGTCGCAGATCGGCTTTTCATCGTCCACAATCAGGATCTGGATCATGCTACCGCCTCCTTCGGGTCAAAATTACATCGTTTCGGCATCAAAACGGCATCTGCCGCCGGCATTTCCGGGATGATATGCATGAGATGACATGATATTATATAAGTGTGCGCGAGCGTGTGTCAAACCAAATCCGCAGGGAAAATTCGGCGCTGCTGTCAATCATCACCCGCCATCGGTTTTGACAATGAATTGACAAGCTGGTGCAGACAAAGATAATCGTAGAAAACTGTGTTTTTTGTCCAAAATAGGCTTGAAAAACATAATACGTTGTGTTACGATAAGCGTGTTAAATTCTACCTAGCTTAAAAATGCGGCGATCGTGTCGTCCAAGGCAAGAATTTGCAACCAAAATTTATTTATGGAGGAAGAAAGCATGTCCAAGAAAAAAATCCTGACAGTCGTGCTGACGCTTCTG
>ERZ827522.445-NODE-445-length-53280-cov-9.834101_pt1 | contig 53280 bp, 56 predicted proteins | sample MGYA00519580_ERZ827522 | MGnify/ENA primary metagenome ERZ827522 (study PRJEB31778, sample SAMEA3449340) | human gut metagenome | biome: human gut; feature: human-associated habitat; material: faeces | place: United Kingdom | collected 2010/2012 ... | reverse complement strand
AAAAATTTTGCGTTCTGCCCAGGACAGGTGCGTCAGGCCGTGGCAGTGATGCCCCATGCGGCGAAGGTTCTCAAACAGGTGATGGTGAATACCGGAGGGAACAAAGAGCAGGTCCCCGCAAAACGTCAAAACCGCGGCTCCCGAAACTCAACAGATGATGGGGGCTGAAAACCAGAGAGAGGAGAAAGCAGGATGAGTACCCGAAATATCCACGTTAACACCGCGTCGTACACGCTTCTTGTTGCCGGGAAGAAAAAAAACACCGGGGAAGAGTGGGACGTCCTGGAATTCAGCAGCCTGACTGAGCTGAAAAAATATCGCAAAAGCCACCCGGAAAAGATGGCCTTCAGTTATAGCTACGCGCTCAGTCAGGGTGTGGATAAGCAGTTCCGCCATATCAACATTGCGGAAGTCGATCACTTCAAACAGTTCCTGCGTCAGATTAAGCGTGCCGGCCTCGATATCCGGGCGATCTGCTGACCGGATGTGATGAATATCTCTCCTGATTGTTGCAATCTTGTTAATGGAGATCGGGGGGGGGATGATATTAAGCGGAAAAATTTTTTATTAAATTTATTCTTTCATAAAGGAGTAGCTGTTATGCGATTAGCTTCCCGTTTTGGTCGGTATAATTCCATCCGCCGTGAACGTCCTTTAACGGATGATGAATTAATGCAGTTCGTGCCTTCGGTATTTTCCGGTGATAAACATGAGTCCCGGAGTGAACGTTATACGTATATTCCAACAATCAATATCATCAATAAGTTACGTGATGAAGGTTTCCAGCCATTCTTTGCCTGTCAGAGTCGGGTTCGTGATTTGGGACGTCGCGAATACAGTAAACATATGTTACGTCTTCGCAGGGAAGGGCATATTAACGGACAGGAAGTTCCTGAAATTATCCTGCTTAATTCACATGATGGTTCATCCAGTTATCAGATGATCCCCGGAATTTTTCGTTTTGTCTGCACAAATGGCCTGGTGTGCGGAAATAATTTTGGCGAAATCCGCGTTCCACATAAAGGTGATATTGTCGGGCAGGTTATCGAGGGAGCGTATGAAGTGCTCGGTGTCTTTGATAAGGTCACTGATAATATGGAGGCGATGAAAGAAATTCATCTTAACAGTGACGAGCAACATTTATTTGGCAGAGCTGCACTGATGGTCAGGTATGAAGATGAAAATAAAACGCCAGTGACACCTGAACAGATAATTACTCCCCGTCGTCGGGAAGACAAACAGAACGATCTCTGGACAACCTGGCAGCGGGTTCAGGAGAATATGATAAAAGGTGGATTATCGGGGCGAAGTGCCTCCGGGAAAAATACCAGGACAAGAGCCATTACAGGTATTGATGGTGATATAAGAATCAACAAGGCGTTATGGGTGATTGCCGAACAGTTCAGAAAGTGGAAGTCATGATAATATAAGTAAAGCCCCGAAAAAATTTTCGGGGCTTTACTTATATTATCATTTTTCGGCATTGCTGTGTCGTCTGATATACCTCAATTTCATCGACCGGCTTTCCGGTTGTCTGTAAATATTGTGCCCGCGAAAAATGGTCTGGCAGGAGGCTGCGCAGTTACCGGGTATATATAAGATGGGTTCCCGCTTCGCGGGGCTTCGGCCAGTCAGTATTGTCACTCATATGATATTTTTGTGTGTGGCCTTCCATGCTGCTTTTGCGGCATAACCGGTATCTGACAATGTCTGTAAGATTAATTATTCTGCACGCTGTTAATTTCCGGAAGTGATTTCTTCGTGGCCGGAAGCCGGATACCTTTACTGCTTTTTATCCCGGTATAAATCCGGTAAACCTCTGATGCGTAGGCAAGACGTCTCTGGTTCTGGCGTTCGGATTTCCTGAATCCTGCATTGTATGCACCAACGGCCTCCCAGGTGACGCCCCATTTTTTAAATGCTATTGCCAGATAATAAGCACCGGTATAAATGTTCATGCAGGGATCTGTTGTCAGATGTTCTGGCTTAATTCCGTAGCGGGCCAGTTCGTTAAAATGCTGGGAATCTACCTGCATCAGTCCGCTGCCATATCCCGTTACCGGATTAATACCGATGGCATTAACCCGGTAACGGGATTCTTTCCATGATATTGCTCTCAGTAAATCAGGATCTATTTTGTAATCCCGGCCTGCAAGATCAAAGCAATCAGTGGCCTGGCAGATCTCATTTATAAACATCAGGCAGATGGCTAACATCCATTTTTTCATTTTTCCACCTCTGGTGACTTTATCCGTAAATAATTTAACCCACTCCACAAAAAGGCTCAACAGGTTGGTGGTTCTCACCACCAAAAGCACCACACCCCACGCAAAAACAAGTTTTTGCTGATTTGCTATTTGAATCATTAACTTATGTTTTAAATAATGTATTTTAATTTATTTTACATTATAAAAAGGATTCATTGGTGAATCGCATATGATTCACCAATGAATTTAACGCAACTCATAGATGAATCAGTAATAATAAAACAACGAGTTAAAGCGAATTGACTCTAGATTCAATTCGTGATGTGATTTGCTGCATGAATCGTAATTTTCGTAACTTGCGTCACGATTCGATTCATCGATGAATTGTCATTTTTTTATATGTGAAATAAATTTGATGCGATAAGAAAATAAAGAGGTATACATATGGCGAAAGTGCAGGCTTATGTCAGTGACGAAATTGTCTATAAAATAAATAAAATTGTGGAAAGAAGACGTGCAGAAGGAGCTAAAAGTACAGATGTAAGTTTCTCAAGCATATCCACTATGCTTCTCGAATTAGGGCTTCGTGTATATGAGGCTCAGATGGAGCGTAAAGAGTCAGCGTTCAATCAGGCTGAGTTTAATAAGGTACTTCTTGAATGTGCGGTAAAAACACAGTCAACAGTTGCTAAGATTTTAGGTATTGAGTCACTAAGCCCTCATGTTTCCGGGAATCCAAAGTTTGAATATGCGAATATGGTCGAAGATATCAGGGATAAGGTGTCATCTGAGATGGAGAGGTTCTTTCCAGAAAATGATGAGGAATAAAAAAGAATTAAAAGTTGATTTGCTTCAAATAACAGGATTTTGATCTGGTTCAATTTGATGACAATTAACCGCATAAAGGTTATATTAATTACGTGGTTAATGCCACGTTAAAAATTGAAACTGAAAATCGCCGATGCAGGGAGGTCTGAACTCCCTGCATCGACTGTCCATAGAATCCTTAACGGAGGTTCCTATGTGTGCGCTGGATCGTAGAGAAAGGCCACTTAACAGTCAATCTGTAAATAAATACATCCTTAACGTTCAGAATATCTACAGAAATTCTCCCGTTCCGGTTTGTGTCCGTAACAAAAACCGGAAAATCCTTTATGCCAATGGGGCTTTTATTGAACTCTTTTCCAGAGAAGATAAACCCTTATCCGGAGAGAGTTATATACGTCTGCAGGTTGAAATTTTTCTTTCATCACTTGAACTGGAATGCCAGGCTCTTGGACATGGCTCTGCATTTTGTCGTCGTTTTAATTTTCATGGCGAAATCTATCAGATAAGGATGGAGAATGTTTCTTTTTATAATGACGAATCTGTTGTTTTATGGCAAATTAATCCGTTTCCTGATTATCCATTTTTTGCGTTAAATCAGAGTGGAAGTAATACAAATACTTCTGATAAATTAACGATATGGAATGATCTTTCTCCAGGGACATTGGTTGTTTTCTCTTTTTATATGCTGGGTGTTGGTCACGCAACAATTGCCAGAGAGTTGGGTATTACAGACAGAGCATCTGAGGATCGAATTAAACCAGTTAAACGGAAAATAAAAGAATTTTTTGAACACTTTGATTTATTCAGAGTGTCATGTATCTATAAAGGAGAAATAGATTCGCTATTAAGTATAATTCGTGAATTTTATGGTGTTAAGTAAATGTTAAATAAGGCGCGCCAATTTTGGCGTGTTTTTTTTCGTCGGTTTCTGTGCAATCATGATTTTATTAGTCGGGAAACAGAGGTGAATTGAGTGAGGAGGCGTAACGCGAGAGGCGGGATAAGCAGAACAGTCTCAGTGTATCTCGATGAAGATACAAATAACCGACTTATTCGGGCCAAAGATCGTAGCGGTAGAAGTAAAACTATAGAGGTTCAGATCCGTCTCAGAGATCATCTGAAACGGTTTCCTGATTTCTATAATGAAGAAATATTCAGGGAGGTGATCGAAGAGAACGAGTCAACATTTAAAGAACTTTAGTTTTTATCTATCAATATTAAACAGAGGAATCATATGAATACTGTTTTAAGTGTTCAGGGTGCTTCTGCGCCCGTCAAAAAGAAATCGTTTTTTTCTAAATTCACTCGTCTGAATATGCTTCGCCTGGCTCGCGCTGTGATCCCTGCTGCTGTTCTGATGATGTTCTTCCCGCAACTGGCAATGGCAGCACAGGGCCAGGACCTGATGGCAAGCGGTAACACCACGGTTAAGGCGACCTTCGGTAAGGACTCCAGTGTTGTTAAATGGGTTGTTCTGGCTGAAGTTCTGGTCGGTGCGGTCATGTACATGATGACCAAAAACGTCAAGTTCCTGGCCGGTTTTGCCATCATCTCTGTATTTATTGCTGTGGGTATGGCCGTCGTTGGCCTGAAATAAAATGATGTCGGGAGACGAGAATAAACTTAAGAAATATCGTTTCCCGGAAACACTGACCAACCAGAGCCGCTGGTTTGGCCTGCCACTGGATGAACTGATCCCCGCAGCAATCTGTATTGGCTGGGGTATCACAACATCGAAATATCTGTTCGGTATTGGTGCAGCGGTTCTGGTTTATTTCGGGATTAAAAAACTGAAAAAAGGGCGGGGCAGTTCCTGGTTACGTGACCTGATTTACTGGTATATGCCAACAGCCCTGCTGCGCGGTATTTTTCATAATGTTCCCGATTCGTGTTTCCGGCAGTGGATTAAATAGAACTGATACCAGGATTGTTATATGGAACACGGTGCCCGTTTAAGTACCAGTCGTGTAATGGCCATCGCCTTTATATTTATGTCAGTGCTTATTGTTCTCAGCCTCTCTGTTAACGTTATTCAGGGGGTGAATAACTACCGTCTTCAGAATGAGCAACGCACTGCCGTGACCCCAATGGGATTTAATGTGCCCTTTGCCGTGTCACAGAACAGTGCCGACGCCTCTTATTTACAGCAGATGGCGCTGTCATTTATTGCCCTCCGTCTGAATGTTTCATCAGAAACCGTCGATGCCTCACATCAGGCGCTTCTGCAATATATCCGCCCGGGCGCACAGAACCAGATGAAAGTTATTCTGGCTGAAGAAGCGAAGCGTATTAAAAACGATAACGTGAACTCAGCCTTTTTCCAGACCAGTGTTCGTGTCTGGCCTCAGTATGGCCGTGTGGAAATTCATGGTGTGCTTAAAACCTGGATTGGTGATTCAAAACCTTTCACTGATATCAAACATTACATCCTTATTCTGAAGCGGGAAAACGGGGTGACCTGGCTGGATAATTTCGGGGAAACAGACGATGAGAAAAAATAATACGGCAATAATATTCGGCAGCCTGTTTTTTTCCTGCAGCGTGATGGCCGCAAACGGTACGCTGGCCCCCACTGTGGTGCCAATGGTGAACGGTGGTCAGGCCAGTATTGCCATCAGCAATACCAGCCCGAATCTGTTTACCGTTCCCGGTGACCGGATTATCGCCGTGAACAGTCTGGATGGTGCCCTGACCAATAATGAGCAGACCGCCTCCGGCGGTGTGGTGGTTGCCACCGTCAACAAAAAGCCCTTTACGTTCATTCTGGAAACAGAACGTGGTCTGAATCTTTCCATTCAGGCCGTTCCCCGTGAAGGCGCGGGGCGTACCATTCAGCTGGTCAGTGACCTGCGCGGAACCGGAGAAGAAGCCGGTGCGTGGGAAACGTCCACGCCTTACGAATCCCTGCTTGTGACCATCAGCCAGGCTGTCCGTGGCGGAAAATTACCTGCAGGCTGGTATCAGGTTCCTGTGACAAAGGAAACCCTGCAGGCCCCGGCGGGGCTGTCTTCAGTGGCAGATGCCGTATGGACGGGGAATCACCTGAAGATGGTCCGCTTTGCCGTGGAAAATAAAACGCTGTCTGCCCTGAATATCCGGGAAAGTGATTTCTGGCAGCCGGGAACCCGTGCCGTGATGTTCAGCCAGCCTGCCAGCCAGTTACTGGCAGGTGCGCGCATGGATGTGTATGTCATCCGTGACGGGGAGGGCAACTGATGGCCAGTATCAATACCATTGTGAAACGCAAGCAGTACCTGTGGCTGGGGATTGTGGTTGTCGGTGCAGCCTCCGCGATTGGTGGTGCACTGTATCTGTCTGATGTGGACATGTCCGGTAACGGTGAGGCGGTGGCTGAACAGGAGCCTGTGCCGGATATGACCGGTGTGGTGGATACGACCTTTGATGACAAGGTGCGTCAGCATGCCACCACAGAGATGCAGGTGACGGCAGCGCAGATGCAGAAGCAGTATGAGGAAATCCGTCGTGAGCTGGATGTTCTGAACAAACAGCGCGGTGATGACCAGCGTCGTATTGAAAAGCTGGGACAGGACAATGCCGCCCTGGCAGAGCAGGTAAAAGCCCTGGGTGCTAATCCCGTCACGGCGACCGGTGAGCCTGTACCGCAGATGCCTGCCTCACCGCCCGGCCCGGAAGGCGAACCACAGCCAGGAAACACCCCCGTATCCTTCCCGCCGCAGGGCAGCGTTGCTGTTCCACCGCCGACGGCGTTTTATCCCGGGAATGGTGTCACGCCACCACCACAGGTGACGTACCAGTCTGTGCCGGTGCCTAACCGGATACAGCGTAAGGTGTTTACCCGTAATGAGGGAAAACAGGGACCATCACTGCCGTACATTCCGTCAGGAAGTTTTGCGAAAGCCATGCTGATTGAAGGAGCGGATGCCAATGCCTCAGTCACCGGTAATGAATCCACGGTGCCGATGCAGCTGCGTATCACCGGTCTGGTGGAAATGCCGAACAGCAAAACGTATGACGCAACGGGATGTTTTGTGGGGCTGGAAGCCTGGGGGGATGTGTCCAGTGAACGTGCCATTGTACGCACCCGTAATATCAGCTGCCTGAAGAATGGCAAAACCATTGATATGCCGATTAAGGGGCATGTCAGCTTCCGGGGTAAAAACGGTATCAAGGGCGAAGTGGTGATGCGTAACGGCAAAATCCTCGGCTGGGCATGGGGCGCGGGATTTGTTGACGGTATCGGTCAGGGAATGGAGCGCGCCTCCCAGCCGGCTGTCGGGCTGGGTGCCACAGCCGCTTACGGGGCTGGTGATGTCCTGAAAATGGGTATCGGTGGCGGCGCATCGAAAGCCGCACAGACGCTCAGTGACTACTACATCAAACGTGCCGAACAGTATCACCCGGTGATACCGATTGGTGCGGGCAACGAAGTGACCGTGGTGTTCCAGGACGGCTTCCAGCTGAAAACCGTGGAAGAGATGGCGCTGGAACGCACGCAGAGCAGAGCGGAAGAAGAGAATCAGGAAAGTCCGGTTCCTGTTCCGCCATCGGCTGAAAGTCATCTTAACGGCTTTAATACTGACCAGATGCTGAAGCAGCTGGGCAACCTGAATCCGCAGCAGTTTATGTCCGGCAGCCAGGGAGGGGGCAACGATGGCAAATAATATGTCGTCCCGTCAGGCGTGCCATGCCGCCCGGTATGTTGTCGCCCGGGTTCTGCGAGGACTGTTCTGGTGTCTGAAGTACACCGTCATTCTGCCACTGGCCACAATGGCCCTGATGGCTCTGTTTGTTTTATGGAAGGACAACACCACGCCAGGGCAGTTACTGGTTCAGGAAATTGACTTCGTAAGACAAACAGCCCCTGCCGGGCAGTTTCCTGTAAGAGAGTGTTTGCCTTCTCTGCATGATCTTCCAGGAGCAGAAGAGAAAATCTGCCGTTACCGTGCTGCTGATGCTGCAGATTATGTCAGGGAGACTGACCGGTCACTGATGCAACTGGTTACCGCATTATGGGCAACACTGGCATTGATGTATGTCTCACTGGCAGTTATCTCCGGGAAATATCCGGTGCTGCCCGGAAAAATGAAATGTATCCGGGGGGTAACCGCAGATGAACGTCTGACGGAAGTTTATACGGAAGACGCTTCCCTGCCGGAAAAAATCAGGAAATGCCCTGTTTATTTTCCTGATGACAGAACAAACAGAAACAACGGAGATAAAAATGAACATGCGTAATATTAATGTTATTACTGCCCGCTCTGTACCGGATAAAAGCGTATCAGATGATTTTATGCATGCTGTTCTCAGTAACTGCACCACAAGAATCGTACTTCCTGCACCGAAGGAATTCAGTTCTGAATCATTGCCGCACAATTTTAATATGGCTGCTGTCGGTGTGATGAAGAAGGGAATGTCGATGAGCTTATTTTCTTCTCCGGGGCATATTGTGGTTGCCGGACAATCCGGTGGCGGAAAATCTGTTCCGGTGAAAGAACTAATCGACAGAATTATTCAGAAATATAAGGAACCCTTCGATGAATAAGCTGGTTTCTGATGGCAGCGTCAAAAAAATAAATTATCCGGTGCTGTATGAATCCGGAATAACACCTCCGTTATGTGAAGTCAGTGCACCAGAACCTGATGCGGGGGGGAAACGCATTGTGGCATATGTTTATAAATCATCACGGAATACGGTTTTTGAAAATCCTGACATTGTAAAAACCTGTACGGTCAGGGATTTGAAGAATGATTTTGTGAACTGCGATGAGAAAGGAGAGGGACAATGAAACAGATTTCTTTATTTATTCCTCTGCTGGGGACCTTATTACTTTCCGGCTGTGCCGGAACCAGTACGGAATTTGAGTGTAACGCCACCACATCCGATACCTGTATGACGATGGAGCAGGCCAATGAGAAGGCCAAAAAACTGGAGCAGTCCTCAGAAGCAAAGCCGGTTGCGGCATCACTGCCGCGCCTGGCTGAAGGGAACTTCCGGACAATGCCGGTGCAGACCATCACCGCGACCACTCCGTCCGGCAGCAGACCTGCGGTGACGGCACTTCCGGAGCAGAAACTGCTGGCACCACGTCCGTTGTTTACGGCTGCCCGGGAAGTGAAAACGATTGTTCCGGTCAGTTCAGTTGCGCCGGTAACACCTCCCCGCCCGCTAAGAACGGGTGAGCAGACGGCTGCATTATGGATAGCGCCTTATATTGATAATCAGGATGTTTATCATCAGCCATCCAGTGTGTTTTTTGTTATTAAACCGTCTGCGTGGGGAAAACCACGTATTAATTAACTGGCCCTGAAGTTGTATATCAGCCGGCAATGCCGGCGGGCTTTCTGTATTCAAAATCTGCCTGTAAAACGAGTGCCCTGTGCGTGAAAAGGGATGGGCGGTAGCGTGTCAGAACATGTCGGGAGGAATATTCCGTGAGTGATGAAGTCGATGAAGCATATTCAGTAACAGAACAACTGACCATGACAGGAATAAACCGGATACGCCAGAAAATAAATGCTCATGGTATTCCTGTTTATCTCTGTGAAGCATGCGGTAATCCTATTCCGGAAGCCCGGCGGAAAATATTTCCCGGTGTGACGTTATGTGTTGAATGTCAGGCGTATCAGGAAAGGCAGAGAAAACATTATGCATAAGTCAGTCGCAGAACATATTGATTTAATTCCGGATGAACATGAGTTGATATTCAGAAAACCGAAATCTTTGTATATGCGCCGGGAAATGGCGCGTTAATTACAGGTATTCCCTTCATGGCTACCGCATTTCTCGCTTTATTTTTCAACTAAGGAATTCATGTGAATAACCCACTTGAGGCCGTCACTCAGGCGGTTAACTCCCTCGTCACAGCACTGAAACTGCCTGACGAATCCGCAAAGGCCAATGAAGTTCTGGGCGAAATGAGCTTCCCGCAGTTCAGCCGTCTGCTGCCGTACCGTGATTACAACCAGGAGTCCGGCCTGTTCATGAATGACACCACGATGGGCTTTATGCTGGAAGCCATTCCCATCAATGGTGCGAATGAGTCCATTGTGGAGGCGCTCGATCATATGCTGCGCACCAAACTGCCGCGCGGTATTCCGTTGTGTATCCATCTGATGTCCAGTCAGCTGGTTGGTGACAGGATTGAATACGGGCTGCGTGAGTTCTCCTGGTCAGGTGAACAGGCTGAACGGTTTAACGCCATTACCCGTGCCTATTATATGAAAGCGGCAGCGACACAGTTCCCGCTGCCGGAGGGGATGAATCTGCCCCTGACCCTGCGTCATTACCGGGTGTTTATCTCGTACTGTTCTCCCTCGAAGAAAAAAAGCCGGGCCGACATTCTGGAAATGGAAAATCTGGTGAAAATCATCCGTGCCTCTTTTCACGGCGCAAAAATCACCACACAGACAGTGGATGCACAGGCTTTCATCGAGATTGTCGGGGAGATGATTAACCATAATCCGGACTCTCTGTACCCGAAAAGACGTCAGCTGGACCCGTATTCTGATCTGAATTATCAGTGTGTGGAGGACAGTTTTGATCTGAAGGTCCGGGCGGATTACCTGACGCTGGGGCTGCGTGAGAACGGCAGGAACAGCACAGCCCGTATCCTGAATTTCCATCTGGCCCGTAACCCGGAAATCGCCTTCCTGTGGAACATGGCCGACAACTACAGCAATCTGCTGAACCCGGAAATGTCCATTTCCTGCCCGTTCATCCTGACGCTGACACTGGTGGTGGAAGATCAGGTGAAAACCCACAGTGAAGCCAACCTGAAGTACATGGACCTGGAGAAAAAGTCGAAGACCTCCTATGCCAAATGGTTTCCGTCCGTGGAGAAAGAAGCTAAGGAGTGGGGGGAACTGCGTCAGCGGCTGGGCTCCGGTCAGTCTTCTGTCGTGTCCTACTTCCTTAACATCACAGCATTCTGCAAGGACAACAATGAAACGGCGCTGGAAGTGGAGCAGGACATTCTGAACAGCTTTCGTAAAAACGGTTTTGAGCTGATTTCACCGCGCTTTAACCACATGCGCAATTTCCTGACCTGCCTGCCCTTTATGGCCGGGAAAGGGCTGTTTAAACAGCTGAAAGAGGCCGGTGTGGTTCAGCGAGCAGAGAGCTTTAATGTGGCCAACCTGATGCCGTTAGTGGCGGATAACCCCCTGACACCGGCAGGCCTGCTGGCACCCACCTACCGTAACCAGCTGGCGTTTATCGATATCTTCTTTAAGGGGATGAATAACACCAACTACAACATGGCGGTCTGTGGAACATCCGGGGCCGGTAAAACCGGGTTGATACAGCCACTTATCCGCAGCGTGCTGGACTCCGGGGGCTTTGCCGTGGTGTTCGACATGGGGGATGGCTACAAGTCTTTGTGTGAGAACATGGGGGGCGTATATCTGGACGGTGAAACCCTGCGCTTTAACCCGTTTGCGAACATCACTGATATTGACCAGTCAGCGGAGCGTGTCCGTGACCAGTTGTCGGTGATGGCCAGCCCCAACGGTAACCTGGATGAAGTGCATGAAGGTCTGTTGCTGCAGGCGGTCAGAGCCTCCTGGCTGGCTAAAAAGAAGCAGGCGCGCATTGATGATGTGGTGGATTTCCTGAAAAACGCCCGTGATAACGACCAGTATGTCGAGTCACCGACCATCCGCAGCCGTCTGGACGAAATGATTGTGCTGCTTGACCAGTACACTGCCAACGGCACTTACGGCCGGTATTTTAACTCTGATGAGCCGTCCCTGCGGGATGACGCAAAAATGGTGGTGCTGGAGCTGGGCGGACTGGAAGACCGTCCGTCACTGCTGGTTGCGGTGATGTTCAGCCTTATCATTTACATCGAGAACCGGATGTACCGCACGCCGCGTACCCTCAAGAAACTGAACGTCATTGATGAAGGCTGGCGTCTGCTGGACTTCAAAAATCGTAAAGTTGGTGAGTTTATTCAAAAAGGTTACCGCACCTGTCGCCGTCATACCGGTGCCTATATCACCATCACACAGAACATCGTCGACTTTGACTCTGACAAGGCATCCAGCGCAGCCCGTGCGGCATGGGGTAACTCCTCCTACAAAATTATCCTCAAACAGAGTGCGAAGGAGTTCGCGAAATATAACCAGTTATTCCCGGATCAGTTCCAGCCACTGCAGCGCGACATGATTGGTAAGTTTGGTGCGGCCAAAGACCAGTGGTTCAGTTCCTTCCTGCTGCAGGTGGAAAACCATTCCTCCTGGCACCGTCTGTTTGTGGACCCGTTAAGCCGTGCCATGTACAGCTCTGACGGCCCGGATTTTGAGTTTGTGCAGCAGAAACGCAGAGAGGGTATGAGTATTCATGAGGCGGTGTGGCAGCTGGCGTGGAAGAAATCGGGGCCGGAGATGGCTTCGCTGGAGGCCTGGCTGGAAGAACATGAGAAATACAGGAGTGTTGCATGACCACAACGCAAAAAACGACTGACGTTACAGCCCCCCGACGCAGCCACTGGTGGTGGACCGTGCCGGGATGCCTGGCAATGGTGTTACTGAACGCAGCCATCAGTTATGGCATTGTCAGACTGAACGCACCGGTGACTGCCGCCTTCAACATGAAACAGACCGTGGATGCGTTTTTTGACAGCGCCAGTCAGAAACAACTGTCAGAAGCACAGTCAAAAGCCCTTTCAGCGCGTTTTAACACGGCACTGGAAGCCAGCCTGCAGGCATGGCAGCAGAAACACCACGCGGTCATTCTGGTGTCGCCTGCCGTGGTACAGGGGGCACCGGATATCACCCGGGAAATCCAGCAGGATATTGCCCGGCGAATGAGGGCGGAACCATGAGATGCCGGGGGCTGATTGCCCTGCTGATATGGGGGCAGAGTGTGGCCGCCGCCGATCTTGGCACCTGGGGCGATCTGTGGCCGGTAAAGGAGCCGGACATGCTGACGGTGATCATGCAGCGCCTGACGGCACTGGAGCAGTCCGGTGAGATGGGCCGGAAAATGGATGCCTTTAAGGAGCGGGTGATCCGTAACAGTCTGCGGCCCCCTGCCGTGCCCGGTATCGGACGCACAGAGAAATACGGCAGCCGGTTGTTTGACCCGTCCGTCAGACTGGCTGCGGATATCCGGGATAACGAAGGGCGGGTGTTTGCCCGTCAGGGTGAAGTGATGAATCCGCTGCAGTATGTTCCTTTTAACCAGACGCTGTATTTCATCAATGGCGATGATCCGGCGCAGGTGGCCTGGATGAAACGCCAGACGCCGCCCACACTGGAGAGCAAAATTATCCTCGTGCAGGGCAGTATCCCGGAGATGCAGAAGTCTCTGGACAGCCGTGTTTACTTTGACCAGAACGGTGTGCTCTGTCAGCGCCTCGGCATTGATCAGGTCCCGGCACGGGTGAGCGCCGTTCCCGGCGATCGCTTCCTGAAGGTGGAATTTATTCCGGCAGAGGAGGGCAGAAAATGAAGCGAAGCCTGTGGCTGCTGATGTTATTCCTTCTCGCCGGTCATGTCCCTGCAGCGTCTGCGGATTCTGCCTGTGAGGGGCGTTTTGTAAACCCGATCACGGATATCTGCTGGAGCTGTATTTTCCCGCTCTCGCTGGGCAGTATCAAAGTCAGTCAGGGTAAGGTCCCCGACACGGCGAACCCGTCGATGCCCATTCAGATTTGTCCGGCACCGCCGCCGCTGTTCAGGCGTATCGGGCTGGCCATTGGTTACTGGGAGCCGATGGCGCTGACGGACGTCACCCGGTCACCGGGATGCATGGTGAACCTGGGCTTCAGCCTGCCGGCTTTTGGTAAAACGGCACAGGGAACGGCGAAAAAGGATGAGAAGCAGGTGAACGGGGCGTTCTATCACGTTCACTGGTACAAATACCCGCTGACGTACTGGCTGAACATCATCACATCGCTGGGCTGTCTGGAAGGTGGTGACCTGGATATCGCTTATCTTTCTGAAATCGACCCCACCTGGACGGACAGCAGCCTTACCACCATTCTCAACCCGGAAGCCGTCATTTTTGCCAATCCGATAGCACAGGGGGCCTGCGCAGCAGATGCCATTGCCAGTGCCTTTAATATGCCTCTCGATGTTCTGTTCTGGTGTGCCGGTTCGCAGGGCAGTATGTACCCGTTCAATGGCTGGGTGAGTAATGAGTCCAGTCCGTTGCAGTCCTCCCTGCTGGTCAGTGAACGCATGGCATTCAAGCTGCACCGTCAGGGCATGATTATGGAAACCATCGGGAAAAATAACGCCGTCTGTAATGAATATCCGTCCCCAATCCTGCCCAAAGAACGCTGGCGTTATCAGATGGTGAATATGTATCCGGACAGCGGACAGTGCCATCCGTTCGGGCGCAGTGTGATGCGCTGGGAGACGGGAAAAAATCCGCCCAACACAAAGAAAAACTTCGGCTACCTGATGTGGCGTAAACGTAACTGTGTATTCCTGTAAATCATTTTAATGAATAAGAGGAAATGAAAATGGCAACAATGGACAGTAAATATATTCAGCACCTCAGGAAAATAGGTGCTGTGCTGCTCAGGCTGATAAGCAGAACATTAAAATTATTTCCTTTTGGTCTTGTAATAGTGCCCGTTATATTATTTTATTTTGCACCTGACAGTTTTCTCGCTGAAATTATTCATGAATGGAAGAAGGCAGATATATCAGAACAAGTGACACTTGTCAGATTATATCTGAAGGTGACATTTACATGTGTGTTTATGGCTGTTTTTCTCAATTATCTTTTTTCTGATGAGTTCATGCCTGTAAATAGCAGAAAGTGAGAAATATCATGAACCGGAAAATATTTGCACTTTTTGCTCTGACAGCAGGGATGCATCTTGCTGTTCATGCTTCAGAAAATGTGAACACAACTGAAAACCGCCAGTTCCTGAAGCAGCAGGAAAATTTAAGCAGACAACTGCGAGAGAAACCTGACCATCAGCTGAAAGCCTGGGCGGAGAAACAGGTGCTGGAAAACCCCCTTCAGCGTTCAGATAACCATTTTCTGGATGAGCTGGTTCGTAAACAGCAGGCTTCGCAGGACGGGAAACCCCGGCAGGGTGCCCTGTATTTTGTGTCGTTTTCCATACCCGAAGAGGGGCTGAAAAGGATGCTGAGCGAAACCCGGCACTACGGTATTCCCGCCACGCTGCGGGGCATGGTGAACAACGACCTGAAGGCCACGGCTGACGCCGTGTTGTCCCTGGTGAAAGACGGCGCAACTGATGGTGTTCAGATCGACCCGACGCTGTTTTCACAGTACGGCATTCGCAGCGTTCCGGCCCTGGTGGTGTTCTGCAGCCAGGGGCACGACATCATCCGGGGAAATCTGCGCGTCAGGCAGGCGCTGGAGAAAGTGGCCGCCACGGGTGACTGCCGGCAGGTGGCTCATGATTTACTGGCAGGGAAAGGAGATTCCGGGAAATGAAACGTATTTTACCTCTGATACTGGCTCTGGTTGCCGGCATGGCACAGGCTGACAGCAACAGTGATTACCGGGCCGGTTCTGATTTTGCCCGTCAGATTCAGGGGCAGGGTACAGGCAGTATTCAGAGCTTTAAGCCACAGGAGAGTATCCCCGGCTATAACGCGAATCCGGACGAGACAAAATATTACGGTGGCGTGACTGCCGGCGGGGATGGCGGCCTGAAAAATGACGGCACCACGGAATGGGCGACCGGTGAAACCGGAAAAACCATCACAGAGTCCTTCATGAACAAGCCGAAAGACATTCTGTCACCGGATGCACCGTTCATTCAGACCGGCAGGGATGTGGTGAACCGGGCTGACAGCATTGTGGGAAACACCGGGCAGCAGTGCAGTGCGCAGGAGATTAGCAGGAGTGAATACACGAATTACACCTGTGAGCGGGATTTACAGGTGGAGCAGTACTGCACACGAACTGCCCGTATGGAGCTGCAGGGGAGTACCACATGGGAAACCCGGACGCTGGAGTATGAAATGAGTCAGCTACCTGCACGTGAAGTGAATGGTCAGTATGTTGTCTCCATGACCTCTCCCGTTACCGGTGAAATTGTCGATGCGCATTACAGCTGGAGTCGTACTTACCTGCAGAAGAGTGTACCTATGACAATTACAGTACTGGGAACCCCACTGAGCTGGAATGCCAAATACTCAGCAGATGCCTCATTTACACCAGTACAGAAAACACTGACTGCCGGTGTGGCTTTTACGTCATCTCACCCCGTCCGGGTCGGGAATACAAAATTCAGACGTCATACGGCAATGAAGCTGCGTCTGGTTGTCAGGGTAAAAAAAGCCTCGTACACCCCGTATGTTGTCTGGTCTGAAAGCTGCCCGTTCAGCAAGGAGCTGGGGAAACTGACAAAAACAGAATGTACGGAGGCTGGCGGGAACAGGACGCTGGTGAAAGACGGTCAGTCATACAGCATGTACCAGAGCTGCTGGGCATACCGGGACACGTATGTCACACAGTCAGCAGACAAGGGAACCTGTCAGACCTACACCGACAATCCGGCCTGTACCCTGGTGTCACACCAGTGCGCCTTTTACTCCGAAGAAGGTGCCTGTCTGCATGAATATGCCACGTACTCCTGTGAGTCAAAAACATCCGGGAAAGTGATGCTCTGTGGGGGAGATGTCTTCTGCCTCGATGGCGAATGCGATAAGGCTCAGAGCGGGAAGAGTAATGATTTTGCCGAAGCTGTTTCTCAGCTGGCAGCACTGGCCGCTGCAGGTAAGGATGTTGCGGCGCTGAACGGGGTGGATGTCCGTGCTTTCACCGGTCAGGCGAAATTTTGTAAGAAGGCTGCAGCCGGATACAGCAACTGCTGTAAGGACAGCGGCTGGGGACAGGATATCGGGCTGGCCAAATGCAGCAGTGATGAAAAAGCCCTGGCTAAAGCAAAATCAAACAAACTGACCGTCAGCGTCGGGGAGTTCTGTTCGAAGAAAGTGCTGGGTGTCTGTCTGGAGAAAAAACGCAGCTACTGTCAGTTTGATTCGAAGCTGGCGCAGATAGTCCAGCAGCAGGGGCGCAACGGTCAGCTGCGTATCAGTTTTGGCCGTGCGAAGCATCCTGACTGTCGGGGGATTACGGTTGATGAGCTGCAGAAAATTCAGTTCGACAGACTGGATTTCACTAACTTCTACGAAGACCTGATGAATAACCAGAAAATCCCGGACAGTGGCGTTCTGACGCAGAAAGTGAAAGAGCAGATTGCTGACCAGCTGAAACAGGCAGGACAGTAAGGTATGGAAAATAACCGGGGGAAATGATGAAAGTCATATTCACGTCGAACCGTTTTATTGATTTTCTTATCCGGCTTTTGATTACAGCGATTGTCATTTCCCCGGTAATTATCTGGTCGTGGGATACGGTAAAAGAAACCACGGCAGACGGGATGCTTGCCGCTGCTTTCGTTATCCTTTACTCCGGTGTGCTCCTGTTTATTCTGTATTTTTGTTTTTCTGCCCTGACTGGCCTGCAGAAAGCTGATGAAAGAAAAAATGATGAAAGGAATGAAGATGAATAAAGCATTACTGCCACTGTTACTCTGCTGCTTTATTTTTCCGGCGTCAGGGAAAGATGCAGGCTGGCAGTGGTATAACGAGAAAATAAATCCGAAGGAAAAAGAAAATAAACCTGTACCTGCAGCCCCCCGTCAGGAGCCGGATATTATGCAGAAACTGGCCGCGCTGCAGACGGCAACAAAGCGGGCGCTGTACGAAGCCATTCTGTATCCCGGCGTGGATAATTTTGTGAAATATTTCCGGCTGCAGAATTACTGGACTCAGCAGGCCGGGCTTTTCACCATGAGTGCTAAAAAGGCCATGCTGGCACATCCCGAACTGGACTATAACCTGCAGTACAGCCATTACAACGGCACGGTACGGAACCAGCTGGCGGCAGACCAGGCGCAGCAGCGACAGGCCATTGCGAAACTGGCTGAACACTACGGCATCATGTTTTTTTACCGGGGGCAGGACCCCATCGACGGGCAGCTGGCGCAGGTCATTAATGGCTTCCGGGATACGTATGGTCTGAGTGTTATTCCCGTTTCCGTGGATGGCGTGATTAATCCGCTGTTGCCGGATTCCCGGACTGACCAGGGGCAGGCGCAGCGCCTCGGCGTGAAATATTTCCCGGCCATGATGCTGGTTGACCCGAAACAGGGCAGTGTTCGCCCGTTATCATACGGCTTTATTTCGCAGGACGACCTGGCAAAACAATTCCTGAACGTTTCTGAAGATTTTAAACCAAATTTTTAATCGCGGATTTGATTTATGAGTGAAGATTATTTGAAAATGTTTACAGGTGTTGTTCTGTTAATATTTGTCATTATTGCCGGTTATTTCTTTTCTGAGCGTAATGACAGGAAAATGTTTCTCCTGAGTTCACTGGTTTTCCTTGTTATTAATATCGCGTGTTTATATGTGCTTACCGCCAGTCTCTGGTTTCTGTGTGGTGCAATTATGAATCAGGGCGCAGCAATGGTTGTTCCAATGGTTATTGGCTCATTACCGAACGTTACGAGCTTCGACAGGTTCAGAAGAATATTTATCTGTATTATGTTGTCATCGGCATGGTCCGGAGTGATGTGGTTTTTTATAAGGGGCTTATGACAGGCTAAGTCATATAAAACGGTAATAAAAACCATACAAAATAATGAGGTTGATCTGATTAATATCACACAAACGCGAATATTACAGACATGAATATTCTCATGTAAATAATAACCGGAGTTTAACATGATAAGTAAATGCAGATTCTCTTTACCCCGGCTTGATATTACGGGAATGTGGGTATTTTCTCTGGGTGTCTGGTTTCATATCGTCGCCCGTCTTGTTTACAGCAAACCCTGGATGGCTTTTTTTCTGGCGGAGTTGATTGCGGCCATCCTTGTGCTGTTCGGCGCATACCAGGTGCTGGATGCATGGATTGCCCGTGTCAGCCGGGAAGAGCGTGAGGCACTGGAAGCCAGGCAGCAGGCCATGATGGAAGGGCAGCAGGAGGGCGGACATGTCTCTCACTAAATTACTGCCGGTCATTTTGTTGATGATGGCCACAGGTGTGCAGGCCTCCACCCGGGATGAAATTGAACGACTCTGGAATCCGCAGGGTATGGCCGTGCCGCCTGCACAACCGGCAGCAGACACATCAGCCAGAACAGAAAAGCCGGCTCCCCGCTGGTTCCGCCTCAGCAACGGCAGGCAGGTTAACCTGGCCGACTGGAAGGTGGTGCTGTTTATGCAGGGGCGTTGCCCTTACTGTCACCAGTTTGACCCGGTACTGAAGCAGCTGGCACAGCAGTACGGCTTTTCCGTTTTTCCCTACACCCTGGATGGTCAGGGGGATACTGCCTTTCCGGAAGCATTACCGGTGCCACCGGACGTGATGCAGACCTTCTTCCCGAATATCCCGGTGGCCACACCGACCACCTTCCTGGTCAACGTCAACACACTTGAGGCATTACCGCTTTTGCAGGGGGCAACGGATGCCGCCAGTTTTATGGCGCGGATGGATACCGTTCTGCAGATATACGGAGAGGAAAAAGGTGCGAAATAAGCAGGTGGTGTTACTCATTGCCGGAATATCCGGCATCGCGACGGGAATAATCGTCAGCCTGAATATCCCCTTTATCCGTCAGGGGCTTTTTTATCCCGCCAGTCCTGTGGAAATTGTCGTTTCGCTGTGTCTTACCTTTTCTGTTTCTGTTGTGTTTTTTGTGGGGGCAATTGTGGGATGGATTTCGGTGTCATATTACAGCCGCATAACCTGTCTGAATGAATCATCAGAAATATCAGAGGAAACTTATAATGAAAGAAAAAAGAAATGATGCGGAACTAAAAAACAGAAAAACTAAACGGAATTATGATTATGAACGCAGGGTTTCTGATATATATTTTGATCTGTTTTTTGTGTTCGTTGCTGCCGGAACTTTTTTATGGGTGATTATGCACAGTATTTTTGATGCCTGTATTGATTCGTGGAAAGCTGACCCAGCATTAAATAATTTTCGTTATATGTGGAACATCCTGATGTATGTCATTCCGTATACGTTATGGGCGTTTGCAGGTGGATTTCTTATCGTATACGTCAGGAACCCTTTAAATGAATTAATAAACGGGGGGATCAGGATATTCCGGCTGAAACGCCGTATGCGCCGGGAGAACAGTTTCAGGGAGGGGAATAACGATGCCTCGCATTAAACCTCTTCTGGTTCTTTGTGCCGTTTTACTGACGGTCACACCCGCAGCGTCAGCGGATGTGAACAGCGACATGAATCAGTTCTTTAATAAGCTGGGATTTGCATCCAATGTCACCCAGGCGGGCGTCTGGCAGGGGCAGGCCGCCGGGTATGCCTATGGTGGCTCCCTGTATGCCCGCACCCAGGTCAAAAATATCCAGCTGATTTCCATGACGCTGCCGGATATCAATGCCGGATGTGGCGGCATCGACGCCTATCTCGGCTCGTTCAGTTTTATTAATGGCGATCAGTTGCAGCGTTTTGTTAAGCAGATTATGAGCAATGCTGCCGGTTACTTTTTTGACCTTGCCCTGCAGACAACGGTGCCGGAAATAAAAACCGCAAAAGACTTCCTGCAGAAAATGGCAAGTGACATTAACAGTATGAACCTCAGTTCCTGTCAGGTGGCACAGGGGCTTGTGGGGGGGCTGTTCCCTCAGACGCAGGAATCTCAGCAGAAAGTTTGTCAGGACATTGGCAGTGAAAGCAATATCTTCGCCGACTGGGCCGCATCTCGTCAGGGGTGCACGGTCGGAGGGCAGTCCTCATCTGTTCGTGACAAAGCCAGCGACAAGGACAAGGAGCGGGTGCTGAAAAACCAGAATATCATATGGGAGGCGCTGAAAAAAAACAGAATGTTTGACGGCAACAAAGAGTTGAAAGAATTTATCATGACGCTCACCGGTACGCTGATTTTTGGGGAAGACAGCGAGATTACCCCCCTGCCGGCGCGTACCACTGACCGCGATATCCTCCGGGCGATTATGGAGGGGGGAACGGCAAAAATTTACCACTGCAACGATTCGGACAAGTGTCTGAAGGTGGTGGCGGATGCAAATGTGACCATCGCCCGGGATAAAGCCCTGAAGTCACAGATTACAAAACTGCTGACCAGTATTCAGAATAAAGCAGTGAGTGACACTCCGCTTGACGCCCGGGAACAGGGGTTTATTTCCAGCACCACCATTCCCGTTTTTAAATATCTGATTGACCCGCAGATGCTCGGTGTGTCCAACAGCGTCGTTTACCAGCTGACGGACTATATCGGCTACGACATCATGCTCCAGTACATTCAGGAACTGCTTCAGCAGGCCCGGGCCATGATTGCCACCGGGAACTATCCGCAGGCTGTGATGGACAATGTTCTGGAGAATCTGAATCAGGCACAGCAACAGATTGCCATTTTCCAGAGTCAGGTACAGGTCCAGCAGGATGCGCTGCTGGTTGTCGAACGTCAGATGAGCTACATGCGTCAGCAGCTTTCCGCCCGTATGCTCAGCCGTTACCAGAACAACTATCACTTCGGAGGGAATTCACTGTGAATGAAGTTTATGTGATTGCCGGTGGTGAGTGGTTGCGTAACAACCTGAATGCCATTGCAGCATTTATGAATACCCGGACCTGGGATTCAATTGAAAAAATCGCGCTCACCCTGTCTGTTGTTGCTGTGGCTTTTATGTGGGTACAGCGGCATAACGTGATGGATTTGCTGGGCTGGGTGGCCGTGTTTGTGCTTATCAGCCTGCTGGTTAATGTCCGTACATCGGTGCAGATTATTGATAACAGTGACCTGGTCAAAGTCCATCGGGTGGATAATGTGCCGGTCGGTCTGGCGATGCCACTTTCACTGACGACACGTATCGGGCATGCAATGGTGGTCAGCTACGAGATGATATTCACCCAACCGGACAGCGTCACCTACAGCAAGACAGGCATGCTGTTCGGGGCGAATCTGATTGTGAAAAGCACCGATTTCCTGTCCCGGAATCCGGAAATCATCAATCTGTTCCAGGACTACGTCCAGAACTGCGTGCTGGGTGATATTTACCTGAATCATAAATACACGCTGGAAGATCTGATGGCCTCCGCTGACCCCTACACGCTGATTTTTTCCCGACCCAGCCCGCTACGGGGCGTTTATGACAACAATAATAATTTCATAACCTGTAAGGATGCGTCGGTCACGCTGAAAGACAGGCTGAATCTCGATACAAAGACGGGAGGCAAGACCTGGCATTATTATGTGCAGCAGATATTTGGCGGCAGACCGGACCCGGACCTGTTATTCAGACAACTGGTCAGTGACAGTTACAGTTATTTCTACGGCTCCAGTCAGTCTGCCAGCCAGATTATGCGCCAGAACGTCACAATAAATGCCCTGAAAGAGGGTATCACCAGTAATGCCGCCCGTAATGGTGACACCGCCAGCCTGGTGAATCTGGCCACCACGTCATCGATGGAGAAGCAACGTCTGGCGCATGTCTCTATCGGTCATGTGACAATGCGAAACCTGCCAATGGTACAGACTATCCTGACGGGAATTGCCATTGGTATTTTCCCGCTTCTGGTACTGGCAGCTGTCTTCAACAAACTGACACTGTCCGTCCTGAAAGGCTATGTGTTTGCCCTGATGTGGCTGCAGACCTGGCCGTTGTTGTATGCCATTCTGAACAGTGCCATGACATTCTATGCGAAGATGAATGGTGCGCCGGTCGTGCTGTCTGAACTCTCTCAGATACAGCTGAAATACTCTGACCTGGCCTCTACTGCCGGGTATCTTTCAGCCATGATCCCCCCGTTGTCATGGATGATGGTAAAAGGCCTTGGCGCAGGTTTTTCCAGCGTGTACAGCCACTTCGCCTCTTCCTCTATCAGTCCGACGGCCAGTGCAGCAGGCAGTGTGGTTGACGGTAATTACTCCTACGGCAACATGCAGACGGAAAACGTGAACGGCTTCAGCTGGAGCACCAACAGCACCACGTCGTTTGGTCAGATGATGTACCAGACCGGCAGTGGCGCAACTGCCACACAGACCCGTGACGGTAATATGGTGATGGATGCAAGCGGAGCGATGTCCCGGTTACCGGTTGGTATCAATGCAACGCGTCAGATTGCAGCGGCACAACAGGAAATGGCCCGGGAGGCGTCGAACAGAGCAGAAAGTGCCCTGCATGGTTTCAGCAGCAGTATTGCCAGTGCCTGGAACTCGCTCAGTCAGTTTGGTTCTAACCGGGGGAGCAGTGATTCTGTCACCGGTGGTGCTGACAGTACGATGAGCGCACAGGACTCCATGATGGCCAGCCGTATGCGCAGTGCAGTGGAAAGCTATGCGAAGGCGCATAATATCAGTAATGAGCAGGCGACTCAGGAACTGGCATCCAGAAGTACGAGAGCTTCTGCCGGGATGTATGGAGATGCTCATGCTGAATGGGGGGTTAAACCTAAAATTCTTGGTGTTGGTGGAGGATTAGGCGTTAGAGGCGGTGGTCGGGCTGGCATTGACTGGAGTGATGATGATGCGCATCAGGCCAGCAGTGGTTCACGGGCCAGCAATGATGCTCGTCATGATATCGATGCCAGAGCTACACAAGACTTTAAAGAGGCCAGCGATTACTTTACCAGTCGCAAGGTCAGTGAGTCCGGCAGCCATACTGACAATAATGCTGATTCCCGTGTGGATCAGTTGTCTGCAGCCCTGAATTCAGCGAAGCAGAGTTACGACCAGTACACGACGAATATGACCCGCAGCCATGAATATGCTGAAATGGCATCCCGTACTGAAAGCATGAGTGGGCAGATGAGTGAAGACTTGTCGCAACAGTTTGCACAGTATGTAATGAAACACGCGCCACAGGATGCCGAAGCTATTCTGACAAACACCAGTTCACCGGAGATTGCAGAACGTCGTCGGGCGATGGCCTGGTCTTTTGTGCAGGAACAGGTACAGCCTGGTGTTGATAATGCCTGGCGGGAATCCCGTGGCGATATTGGTAAAGGAATGGAGAGCGTACCTTCGGGTGGTGGCAGTCAGGATATTATTGCTGACCATCAGGAACATCAGGCCATTATTGAGCAAAGAACGCAGGACAGTAATATCCGTAATGATGTAAAACATCAGGTTGATAATATGGTCACAGAATATAAAGGGAATATAGGTGATACTCAGAACAGCATACGTGGCGAGGAAAATATTGTAAGAGGACAGTATTCTGAACTGCAGAATCACCATAAAACAGAGGCATTATCTCAGAATAATAAATATAATGAAGAAAAGTCGGTTCAGGAAAGAATGCCCGGGGCTGACAGTCCACAGGAACTGATGAAAAGGGCAAAGGAGTATCAGGATAAGTATAAGTAATAATGCTGTGTTTGGGAGATGATAATGAGATGTTTAGCTCATATTGCTCTGGTGACGGTGATACAGTTCATTGCCTGTTATCTGGCTGATTGGGGGAGTGCCGAAACAGTTTTTATCCTGTGCTTTATTGTACTATGGCAGGGATTGTTTATATGGTTGTTTTCTCAAATACGAAAAAAACGGCATGTGTCGGATGAGTTTAAATTCAGTAAAGGCGTTTGGTATATAACGATGCCAGTATCTTCCTTACTCTCTCCGTTATTAAGCCTGATGGTTTTTATCATTGGTACACTATACGAATTAAGGCGAGTTAGTGGTTGCATAAGCATAAAAAAATGGGGTCAAAATCAACTCAAAAACCAATATGATGGGAGTGAAAAGTTAGACTTCGGGGGCATTGAACAGCCCCCAACGACCTACTATAACCCTTCAACCGGATACCCTATGCATGGAGGCTTTGACTCAGCGGGAAATACTTTTGGGACTCGTTGGCAGGATTATTATGACAGGCAATAAGAAAACTGTAGTTTGTAAAAAAGGTAATTTGATGAAAACAAAAAAATTGATGATGGTTGCACTGGTCAGTTCCACTCTGGCCCTTTCAGGGTGTGGTGCGATGAGCACAGCAATCAAGAAGCGTAACCTTGAGGTGAAGACTCAGATGAGTGAGACCATCTGGCTTGAACCCGCCAGCGAACGCACGGTATTTCTGCAGATCAAAAACACGTCTGATAAAGACATGAGTGGGCTGCAGGGCAAAATTGCTGATGCTGTGAAAGCAAAAGGATATCAGGTGGTGACTTCTCCGGATAAAGCCTACTACTGGATTCAGGCGAATGTGCTGAAGGCCGATAAGATGGATCTGCGGGAGTCTCAGGGATGGCTGAACCGTGGTTATGAAGGCGCAGCTGTTGGTGCAGCGTTAGGTGCCGGTATTACCGGATATAACTCAAATTCTGCCGGTGCCACACTCGGTGTGGGCCTTGCTGCCGGTCTGGTGGGTATGGCTGCAGATGCGATGGTGGAAGATGTGAACTATACCATGATCACGGATGTGCAGATTGCAGAGCGTACTAAGGCAACGGTGACAACGGATAATGTTGCCGCCCTGCGTCAGGGCACATCCGGTGCGAAAATTCAGACCAGTACTGAAACAGGTAACCAGCATAAATACCAGACCCGTGTGGTCTCAAATGCGAACAAGGTTAACCTGAAATTTGAAGAGGCGAAGCCTGTTCTCGAAGACCAGCTGGCCAAATCAATCGCAAATATTCTCTGATTATCTTCCGGAGGCTGGCCTGACCGGCCTCCTGACTGACGCCTCGCTTTGCTCGTTGTCCAACCCCGGAAAGAAATAAAATAAATTTTATTTCTCCCCGGCGTTTCCGAAATAAATATGAAAACACTGAGCGGTTGTGCAAATTCTTTGTGCGACCGTGAAGTGTTGCCGGCGAAGCCGGAATTTAACGGTTATTAATCTTTTCATCATTAATAATCAGTCCGACTGACTTTTTTTCTTCGGAATATCATCATGAGTTTTAACGCAAAGGATATGACCCAGGGCGGTCAGATTGCGTCCATGCGTATCCGCATGTTCAGCCAGATCGCCAATATCATGCTTTACTGCCTGTTTATTTTTTTCTGGATACTCGTTGGTCTGGTTTTATGGGTAAAAATAAGCTGGCAGACGTTTGTGAACGGCTGTATTTACTGGTGGTGTACCACGCTGGAAGGCATGCGGGATTTAATCAAGTCCCAGCCAGTATATGAGATCCAGTATTACGGCAAAACCTTCCGGATGAACGCGGCTCAGGTACTGCATGATAAATACATGATCTGGTGCGGTGAGCAGCTATGGTCTGCATTCGTTCTGGCGTCTGTCGTGGCCCTGGTTATTTGCCTGATCACCTTCTTTGTTGTCTCCTGGATTCTGGGGCGTCAGGGTAAACAACAGAGCGAAAATGAAGTCACAGGTGGTCGTCAGCTGACAGACAATCCGAAAGACGTTGCCCGGATGCTGAAAAAAGACGGCAAGGACTCCGATATCCGGATTGGCGACCTGCCGATTATCCGGGATTCCGAAATCCAGAACTTCTGTCTGCACGGAACAGTGTCGACGGGTAAGTCAGAGGTTATTCGACGTCTTGCCAACTATGCCCGTAAACGTGGCGACATGGTGGTGATTTATGACCGTTCGTGTGAGTTTGTTAAAAGTTACTATGATCCCTCCATCGATAAGATCCTGAATCCGCTGGATGCCCGCTGTGCCGCCTGGGATTTGTGGAAGGAGTGCCTGACACAGCCGGATTTTGATAATGTCGCGAACACGCTGATCCCGATGGGAACGAAAGAGGACCCGTTCTGGCAGGGATCAGGACGTACCATTTTTGCGGAAGCGGCGTATCTGATGCGTAATGACCCCAACCGCAGCTACAGCAAACTGGTGGACACACTGCTTTCCATCAAAATCGAAAAACTGCGTACCTTCCTGCGTAATTCACCGGCGGCCAACCTGGTGGAAGAGAAAATTGAGAAAACGGCGATTTCCATCCGTGCTGTGCTGACCAACTACGTGAAAGCCATCCGTTACCTGCAGGGGATTGAGCATAACGGTGAACCCTTCACCATACGTGACTGGATGCGGGGTGTCCGGGAAGATCAGAAAAACGGCTGGCTGTTTATCTCGTCAAATGCCGACACTCATGCCTCCCTGAAGCCGGTGGTTTCCATGTGGCTGTCCATTGCCATTCGTGGGCTGCTGGCAATGGGAGAAAACCGTAACCGTCGTGTGTGGTTTTTCTGTGATGAGTTACCCACGTTACACAAACTGCCGGACCTGGTGGAGATCCTGCCGGAAGCCCGTAAGTTCGGAGGCTGTTATGTGTTTGGTATCCAGTCCTATGCCCAGCTGGAAGATATCTACGGTGAGAAAGCGGCGGCCACGCTGTTTGATGTGCTGAATACCCGTGCCTTTTTCCGCTCCCCGAGCCATCAGATTGCAGAGTTCGCGGCCGGTGAGATTGGTGAGAAAGAGCACCTGAAAGCCAGTCTGCAGTATTCCTACGGTGCTGATCCCGTGCGTGACGGGATATCAACCGGTAAGGAGATGGAGCGCCAGACGCTGGTCAGTTATTCCGACATTCAGTCTCTGCCGGATCTGACCTGTTATGTCACTCTGCCCGGACCGTATCCGGCAGTAAAACTCTCACTGAAATATCAGGCACGTCCGAAGGTTGCCCCTGAGTTTATTCCGCGTGACATCAACCCGGAAATGGAGAACCGTCTGAGTGCCGTACTTGCCGCAAGGGAAGCAGAAGGTCGTCAGATGGCCAGCCTCTTCGAACCGGATGTGCCGGAAGTTGTTTCCGGAGAAGACGTGACTCAGGCTGAACAGCCGCAACAGCCGCAACAGCCGCAACAGCCGCAACAGCCGCAACAGCCGCAACAGCCGGTGTCTCCTGCCATCAACGATAAGAAGTCAGATTCAGGTGTGAATATTCCGGCAGGGGGGATCGAGCAGGAGCTGAAAATGAAACCGGAAGAAGAGATGGAACAGCAACTGCCACCCGGGATCAGTGAATCCGGTGAAGTGGTGGATATGGCCGCTTATGAGGCATGGCAACAGGAAAATCATCCGGACATCCAGCAGCAGATGCAGCGTCGTGAAGAGGTGAACATTAATGTGCACCGGGAGCGTGGGGAGGATGTTGAGCCGGGAGATGATTTCTGATGATGAGTATCGCGCAGGTCAGATCGGCCGGAAGTGCCGGTAACTATTACACCGACAAGGATAATTACTATGTACTGGGCAGCATGGGAGAACGCTGGGCCGGCAAGGGGGCTGAACAGCTTGGGCTGCAGGGCAGCGTCGATAAGGATGTTTTTACCCGTCTTCTGGAGGGAAGGCTGCCGGACGGAGCGGATCTAAGCCGCATGCAGGATGGCAGTAATAAGCATCGTCCCGGCTACGACCTGACCTTCTCCGCCCCCAAAAGTGTCTCCATGATGGCCATGTTAGGTGGCGATAAGCGCCTGATTGATGCACATAACCAGGCCGTGGACTTTGCTGTTCGTCAGGTGGAGGCGCTGGCCTCCACACGGGTGATGACGGACGGACAGTCAGAAACGGTGCTGACCGGTAATCTGGTGATGGCACTGTTTAACCACGACACCAGTCGCGATCAGGAACCACAGTTACACACGCATGCGGTGGTGGCTAATGTCACGCAGCATAACGGTGAGTGGAAGACACTGAGCAGTGACAAAGTGGGGAAAACGGGGTTCATTGAGAATGTGTACGCTAATCAGATTGCCTTTGGCAGGCTCTACCGGGAAAAACTGAAAGAGCAGGTTGAGGCGCTGGGCTATGAAACCGAAGTGGTGGGTAAGCACGGTATGTGGGAGATGCCGGGCGTACCGGTGGAGGCCTTTTCCGGACGCTCACAGGCTATCCGGGAGGCCGTCGGGGAAGACGCCTCGCTGAAATCCCGGGATGTGGCGGCACTGGATACGCGTAAATCCAAACAGCACGTCGATCCGGAAATCAGAATGGCTGAATGGATGCAGACGCTGAAGGAAACCGGGTTCGACATCCGGGCATATCGTGACGCGGCGGATCAGCGTACGGAGATCCGCACGCAGGCGCCCGGGCCAGCTTCACAGGACGGGCCGGATGTGCAGCAGGCGGTGACACAGGCGATTGCCGGATTAAGTGAACGAAAAGTGCAGTTCACGTACACGGACGTGCTGGCCAGGACGGTCGGCATACTGCCGCCGGAAAATGGTGTGATTGAACGGGCACGCGCCGGTATCGATGAGGCCATCAGCCGTGAGCAGCTTATCCCCCTCGATCGTGAGAAGGGGCTGTTCACGTCCGGGATTCATGTGCTCGATGAGCTGTCAGTCCGGGCACTCAGTCGTGACATCATGAAACAGAACCGGGTGACCGTACATCCGGAGAAAAGTGTCCCCCGGACGGCCGGTTACAGCGATGCCGTCAGTGTTCTGGCACAGGATCGCCCGTCGCTGGCCATTGTGTCCGGGCAGGGCGGTGCAGCCGGGCAGCGTGAGCGGGTGGCTGAACTGGTCATGATGGCCCGGGAACAGGGGCGGGAGGTGCAGATTATCGCTGCTGACCGTCGCTCGCAGATGAACCTGAAGCAGGATGAACGGCTGTCCGGTGAACTGATAACCGGACGTCGTCAGCTGCTGGAAGGCATGGCCTTCACGCCGGGCAGTACCGTTATCGTCGACCAGGGCGAAAAACTCTCCCTGAAAGAGACGTTAACCCTGCTGGATGGTGCCGCACGTCATAACGTACAGGTCCTGATAACCGACAGCGGGCAGCGAACCGGTACAGGCAGTGCGCTGATGGCCATGAAGGATGCCGGGGTGAACACATATCGCTGGCAGGGCGGAGAACAGCGACCGGCCACCATCATCAGTGAACCGGACCGTAATGTCCGCTATGCCCGGCTGGCCGGAGATTTTGCGGCCAGCGTGAAAGCCGGAGAAGAGAGCGTGGCACAGGTCAGCGGGGTACGGGAACAGGCCATACTGACACAGGCCATTCGCAGTGAGCTGAAAACGCAGGGCGTGCTCGGACACCCTGAGGTGACCATGACTGCACTGTCACCGGTCTGGCTGGACAGCCGGAGCCGTTATCTGCGGGATATGTACCGACCGGGGATGGTGATGGAGCAGTGGAACCCGGAGACACGCAGTCATGACCGCTATGTGATAGACCGGGTGACAGCGCAGAGTCACAGCCTGACCCTGCGGGATGCGCAGGGCGAAACGCAGGTGGTGCGTATTTCCTCCCTGGACAGCAGCTGGTCGCTGTTCCGGCCGGAAAAAATGCCGGTGGCAGACGGCGAGCGACTGAGGGTGACAGGGAAAATTCCCGGACTCCGCGTCTCCGGCGGTGACCGCCTGCAGGTGGCATCCGTCAGTGAAGATGCGATGACGGTTGTTGTGCCGGGGCGGGCTGAACCGGCCTCCCTGCCTGTGAGCGATTCACCGTTCACGGCACTGAAGCTGGAGAACGGCTGGGTGGAAACGCCCGGGCATTCCGTCAGTGACAGTGCGACGGTGTTTGCCTCCGTCACACAGATGGCAATGGACAACGCCACCCTGAACGGTCTGGCCCGCAGCGGTCGTGATGTCCGGCTGTATTCCTCACTGGATGAAACCCGTACTGCGGAAAAACTTGCCCGCCATCCCTCCTTTACGGTGGTTTCTGAGCAGATAAAGGCGCGGGCCGGTGAGACATTGCTGGAAACCGCTATCAGTCTGCAGAAAGCCGGGCTTCACACGCCGGCACAGCAGGCCATTCATCTGGCCCTTCCTGTGCTGGAAAGTAAAAACCTGGCCTTCAGCATGGTGGACCTGCTGACAGAGGCGAAGTCGTTTGCTGCAGAAGGAACCGGTTTTACTGAACTGGGAGGGGAAATCAATGCGCAGATAAAACGCGGTGACTTACTGTATGTGGATGTGGCAAAAGGCTATGGCACAGGCCTGCTGGTTTCCCGTGCGTCGTATGAGGCAGAAAAAAGTATTCTTCGCCATATTCTCGAAGGTAAGGAGGCGGTCACGCCGCTGATGGAGAGAGTACCCGGCGAACTCATGGAGACACTGACGTCGGGACAGCGTGCCGCCACCCGTATGATACTGGAAACGTCCGACCGTTTCACGGTGGTACAGGGGTATGCCGGTGTGGGTAAGACCACACAGTTCCGGGCGGTGATGTCAGCCGTGAACATGCTGCCGGCGAGTGAGCGTCCCCGTGTTGTGGGGCTGGGGCCCACGCACCGTGCGGTCGGGGAGATGCGCAGCGCCGGCGTGGATGCGCAGACACTGGCGTCCTTTCTGCATGACACGCAGCTGCAGCAGCGCAGCGGAGAAACGCCGGATTTCAGCAACACGCTGTTCCTGCTCGATGAGAGCTCAATGGTGGGCAATACCGAGATGGCACGGGCATACGCCCTGATTGCGGCCGGTGGCGGTCGTGCCGTGGCCAGTGGTGACACGGACCAGCTGCAGGCCATCGCGCCCGGTCAGCCTTTCCGTCTCCAGCAGACGCGCAGTGCTGCCGATGTGGTCATCATGAAGGAGATTGTGCGTCAGACGCCGGAACTGCGGGAGGCGGTATACAGCCTGATTAACCGGGATGTGGAAAGGGCACTGTCCGGGCTTGAGAGTGTGAAACCGTCTCAGGTGCCACGTCTGGAGGGCGCATGGGCACCGGAGCACTCCGTGACGGAGTTCAGTCACAGCCAGGAAGCGAAACTGGCAGAAGCGCAGCAGAAGGCGATGCTGAAAGGCGAGGCTTTCCCGGATATCCCCATGACACTGTATGAGGCCATTGTCCGCGACTATACCGGCAGGACACCGGAAGCACGGGAGCAGACGCTGATTGTCACGCACCTGAATGAGGACCGGCGCGTACTGAACAGCATGATTCATGATGCACGGGAAAAGGCCGGTGAGCTGGGCAAAGAGCAGGTCATGGTGCCTGTCCTGAACACAGCGAATATACGTGACGGAGAACTGCGTCGTCTCTCCACCTGGGAGAAAAACCCGGATGCCCTTGCCCTGGTGGATAATGTGTATCACCGGATTGCCGGTATCAGCAAGGATGACGGGCTGATAACCCTGCAGGATGCGGAAGGTAACACGCGGCTGATTTCGCCCCGGGAGGCGGTGGCTGAAGGTGTCACACTGTACACACCAGACAAAATCCGGGTGGGAACCGGCGACCGGATGCGCTTCACGAAGAGTGACCGGGAGCGCGGTTATGTGGCCAACAGCGTCTGGACGGTGACAGCGGTTTCCGGTGACAGTGTCACGCTGTCAGACGGACAGCAGACCCGGGTGATTCGCCCCGGCCAGGAGCGGGCAGAGCAACATATTGACCTGGCTTATGCCATCACCGCCCACGGTGCGCAGGGGGCGAGTGAAACCTTTGCCATCGCGCTTGAAGGCACGGAAGGTAACCGGAAACTGATGGCCGGCTTTGAGTCAGCCTACGTGGCCCTGTCGCGTATGAAGCAGCATGTGCAGGTGTACACCGATAACCGTCAGGGCTGGACGGATGCCATTAACAATGCCGTACAGAAAGGAACTGCCCACGATGTGCTGGAGCCGAAACCGGACCGGGAGGTCATGAATGCGCAGCGGCTGTTCAGTACGGCACGGGAACTGCGGGACGTGGCGGCAGGCCGTGCCGTTCTCCGTCAGGCAGGGCTGGCCGGGGGAGACAGCCCTGCACGGTTTATTGCACCGGGACGTAAATATCCGCAGCCGTATGTGGCACTGCCGGCGTTTGACCGTAACGGCAAGTCAGCTGGTATCTGGCTGAACCCACTGACCACGGATGACGGAAACGGGCTGCGGGGATTCAGTGGTGAAGGACGGGTGAAAGGCAGCGGGGATGCGCAGTTCGTGGCCCTGCAGGGCAGCCGTAACGGAGAGAGCCTGCTGGCTGATAATATGCAGGATGGCGTCCGGATTGCCCGTGATAATCCTGACAGCGGTGTGGTGGTGAGAATTGCCGGTGAAGGTCGTCCGTGGAATCCCGGTGCCATCACCGGTGGCCGCGTGTGGGGGGATATCCCGGATAACAGCGTCCAGCCGGGGGCCGGAAATGGCGAACCGGTCACGGCAGAGGTACTGGCACAGCGGCAGGCTGAAGAGGCCATCCGCCGTGAAACGGAACGCCGCGCAGATGAAATTGTCAGGAAAATGGCAGAGAACAAACCTGACCTGCCGGACGGCAAAACAGAGCTGGCTGTCAGGGATATTGCCGGACAGGAGCGTGACCGGTCTGCCATATCTGAACGGGAAACCGCACTGCCGGAGAGTGTGCTGCGTGAATCACAACGGGAGCGGGAAGCGGTCCGGGAGGTTGCCCGGGAAAATCTGCTGCAGGAGCGTCTGCAGCAGATGGAGCGGGATATGGTTCGTGACCTGCAGAAAGAGAAAACCCTGGGCGGAGACTGATACAGGAAGACAAACACTGATGACAACGGATAACACGAACACGACACGTAACGATTCACTGGCTGCACGGACCGATACCTGGTTGCAGTCGTTTCTGGTCTGGTCACCCGGACAGCGGGATATCATCAAAACGGTGGCGCTGGTGCTGATGGTACTGGACCACATCAATCTGATATTCCAGCTGAAGCAGGAATGGATGTTTCTGGCCGGGCGAGGAGCCTTTCCGCTGTTTGCCCTGGTGTGGGGGCTGAATCTGTCCCGTCATGCGCATATCCGGCAACCGGCCATTAACCGGCTGTGGGGATGGGGAATTATTGCCCAGTTCGCATATTATCTGGCCGGCTTTCCCTGGTATGAGGGGAATATCCTGTTTGCCTTTGCAGTGGCGGCACAGGTGCTGACGTGGTGTGAAACGCGCAGTGGGTGGCGTACAGCAGCGGCCATTCTTCTGATGGCCCTGTGGGGGCCTTTGTCCGGCACCAGTTACGGCATTGCCGGGCTGCTGATGCTGGCGGTCAGTTACCGACTGTACCGGGCGGAAGACAGAGCGGAACGTCTGGCGCTGCTTGCATGCCTGCTGGCCGTTATTCCGGCACTTAACCTTGCCTCCAGTGATGCAGCGGCGGTGGCCGGTCTTGTAATGACGGTGCTGACCGTTGGTCTGGTGTCGTGTGCAGGAAAATCATTACCCCGTTTCTGGCCCGGGGATTTTTTCCCGGTATTCTACGCCTGTCATCTGGCTGTGCTGGGCGTTCTGGCGTTGTGACTGGTATGATACTGACGCTGATTCTGATTATTAATAAACAACATAACACAGGATATTTATGAAAATTACGGATCACAAACTCTCTGAAGGTATTGCCCTGACATTTCGTGTTCCTGAAGGAAATATAAAACATCCTTTGATTATCTTATGCCATGGGTTATGCGGTATCAGGAATGTTCTGCTCCCTTGCTTTGCGAATGCCTTCACAGAAGCAGGATTCGCAACGATTACTTTTGATTATCGAGGATTCGGTGAGAGTGATGGAGAACGAGGGCGTCTGGTTCCTGCAATGCAGACCGAAGATATTATTTCAGTTATCAATTGGGCAGAAAAGCAGGAATGTATTGATAATCAGCGTATTGGGTTATGGGGAACATCGCTGGGAGGGGGGCATGTCTTCAGTGCAGCTGCGCAGGACCAACGCGTAAAATGTATTGTCAGCCAGCTGGCTTTTGCTGACGGTGATGTTCTGGTTACCGGAGAGATGAATGAATCGGAGAGAGCGTCTTTTCTGTCCACGCTGAATAAAATGGCAGAGAAGAAGAAAAACACCGGGAAAGAGATGTTTGTGGGGGTTACCCGGGTACTGAGTGATAATGAATCAAAGGTATTCTTCGAGAAGGTAAAAGGTCAGTATCCTGAAATGGATATAAAAATACCTTTCCTTACGGTTATGGAGACGTTGCAATATAAACCGGCAGAGAGCGCAGCCAAAGTACAGTGCCCAGTTTTGATTGTTATTGCCGGCCAGGATAGTGTTAATCCACCAGAACAGGGAAAAGCCTTATATGATGCTGTTGCTTCTGGTACTAAGGAATTATACGAGGAAGCTGACGCATGCCATTATGATATTTATGAAGGCGCGTTTTTTGAACGTGTGGCGGCAGTACAGACGCAATGGTTTAAAAAACATCTTTAATTGTCGGTATTAATATGTCAGAGGTCGTTGAGGTCAGCTTAATATCATAGTGAGTAGTTTCAACGACCTGGAGGACATATTTTCACAAAGGTCAGGGCAATCATGACAGAGCAGAAACGACCGGTACTGACACTGAAACGGAAAACGGAAGGGGAAACACCGACCCGGAGCCGGAAAACCATCATCAATGTCACCACGCCACCAAAATGGAAGGTGAAAAAGCAGAAACTGGCGGAGAAGGCTGCCCGGGAAGCAGAGCTGACAGCAAAAAAAGCGCAGGCCAGACAGGCGCTGTCCATTTATCTGAACCTGCCCTCGCTGGATGAGGCCGTGAACACCCTGAAACCCTGGTGGCCGGGATTATTTGACGGTGACACACCCCGACTTCTGGCCTGCGGTATCCGGGACGTGTTACTGGAAGACGTGGCGCAGCGGAATATCCCGCTCTCGCATAAAAAACTGCGCAGGGCGCTGAAGGCCATCACCCGTTCAGAAAGCTATCTGTGTGCCATGAAAGCCGGTGCCTGCCGGTATGACACGGAAGGGTATGTGACGGAGCATATTTCTCAGGAGGAAGAAGTGTATGCGGCAGAGCGTCTGGATAAAATCCGCCGCCAGAACCGGATAAAGGCAGAACTTCAGGCCGTGCTTGATGAACAATAAAAAAGCCTCCTTCACACTAAAGGAGGCGGAAAAATAAGGCTTCTCTGAAACCTTCTTCCATACCCGGCAGAAGAAGGTTATAAAAATTTATAACACATTCACCGGCCTGGATTAAAGGGGGAAGGAAAATGAACGGAACAGGGCGTGATTCGCAAAACTCCGGGGTATGGCGCTACCGGCAGGTCGGACGCCGGGCTGTCCGGCTGGAAGTCAGGGGGGACTGGCCGGGAGCCGCTGAGGCATGGCTACGGGCTGCGCAGTCTGCTCCCCGGACAGACTGGCAGCAGTTTGCCCGAAAAAGGGCTGAACACTGCCACCGGCGCTGCCGGGGAAGGGTGTAACGAAAAAGCAGCCTTCATTACTCCAGGGATTCAGAAGGCTGAATAATGCATGAGATTTGCTTTTTTTAATATCCGGTCGGAAAGTATGACCGGACAGTTCTGAGTAGCACAGAGTTTTTTCCATATTAAGTCGTGATTTTATATTTTGTGATTAATTTCACAAAATAAGGTGTTATTCAGTGTGTGCTGCGATATTCAGGATTACCTGAAATACAGGTGCCATTTATCTGATATGGAGAATAACATGAGGAAATATATTCCACTGGTATTATTTATCTTTTCATGGCCGGTATTGTGTGCAGATATTCATGGACGGGTTGTTCGTGTACTGGACGGTGATACCATCGAGGTCATGGACTCACGGAAGGCAGTGCGGATCAGGCTGATAAATATTGATGCACCGGAAAAGAAACAGGATTATGGCCGGTGGTCAACGGACATGATGAAATCACTGGTTGCAGGAAAAACGGTTACCGTCACATATTTTCAGCGAGATCGTTATGGTCGTATTCTCGGGCAGGTTTATGCACCAGACGGAATGAATGTTAATCAGTTTATGGTCCGGGCCGGGGCTGCCTGGGTATATGAGCAGTACAACACAGATCCCGTGCTGCCTGTCCTTCAGAACGAAGCCAGACAACAAAAACGTGGGCTCTGGTCAGATGCTGATCCGGTTCCCCCCTGGATATGGAGACACCGTAAATAAAGCGATGGCAATCTTATCATTCATCTGTTCTCAGCGGGAATAAAAATGGCGAAAACAAAACAGGAATGGCTGTATCAGTTACGGCGATGTTCATCAGTCAATACGCTGGAAAAAATTATTCATAAAAACAGAGACAGTTTATTAAACAGTGAACGTGAATCATTTAATTCAGCAGCAGACCACCGGTTAGCGGAATTAATCACCGGAAAGTTATATGACAGGATACCAAAAGAGATATGGAAATATGTAAGGTAATAATTCAGCATAATTAATTACCAGGAGCAGATAAACAATGAAGCTGATTATTTTTATTCTTATTGTTCTGATTATTGCAGCGTTACTTATCCGGATTATCCTCAGAAGTGTAAATCAGCATTCTCCTTTGCTGATGCAATTGCATGCGGCAGGTATACGGACCGGTGATGCAGAGCGAATACTGTCCGGCGGTGAATACTGGCAACGTCAGAAGACGCTGCTGACAGAAAGGGAAGTCAGTTTTATGAAAGGACTGTTCAGAATTGTGGATATGAAGCGGTGGTATCTGTGTCCGCAGGTACGGGTCGCAGATATCGTCCAGCTGAACGGGAATATCCGGCCACGATCACGCCAGTGGTGGCAGTTATTCAGGATGGTGTCTCAGTGGCATGTTGATGTGGTTATCGTTGAGCGGCGTTCGTTCAGTATTGTTGCAGCAGTAGAGCTGGATGATGCCAGCCATTTACGACCTGAACGCAGACGCCGGGATATTCTTCTGGAAGAGGTTCTGAGGCAGGCTGGTATTCCGTTGCTCAGAAGCCACGATGCCAGAAAACTGCTGCAGATGACCGGAGAATGGCTGAATACAACAGGGGCTGCCCAGCAGTCACCGGAACATCGTAGCTGACGCCTTCGCGTTGCTCAGTTGTCCAACCCCGGAAACGGGAAAAAGCAAGTTTTCCCCGCTCCCGGCGTTTCCATAACTGAAAACCATACTATTTCACAGTTTAAATCACATTAAACGACAGTAATCCCCGTTGATTTGTGCGCCAACACAGATCTTCGTCACAATTCTCAAGTCGCTGATTTCAAAAAACTGTAGTATCCTCTGCGAAACGATCCCTGTTTGAGTATTGAGGAGGCGAGATGTCGCAGACAGAAAATGCAGTGACTTCCTCATTGAGTCAAAAGCGGTTTGTGCGCAGAGGTAAGCCTATGACTGACTCTGAGAAACAAATGGCCGCTGTTGCAAGAAAACGTCTTACACACAAAGAGATAAAAGTTTTTGTCAAAAATCCTCTGAAAGATCTCATGGTTGAGTACTGCGAGAGAGAGGGGATAACACAGGCTCAGTTCGTTGAGAAAATCATCAAAGATGAACTGCAGAGACTGGATATACTAAAGTAAAGACTTTACTTTGTGGCGTAGCATGCTAGATTACTGATCGTTTAAGGAATTTTGTGGCTGGCCACGCCGTAAGGTGGCAAGGAACTGGTTCTGATGTGGATTTACAGGAGCCAGAAAAGCAAAAACCCCGATAATCTTCTTCAACTTTGGCGAGTACGAAAAGATTACCGGGGCCCACTTAAACCGTATAGCCAACAATTCAGCTATGCGGGGAGTATAGTTATATGCCCGGAAAAGTTCAAGACTTCTTTCTGTGCTCGCTCCTTCTGCGCATTGTAAGTGCAGGATGGTGTGACTGATCTTCACCAAACGTATTACCGCCAGGTAAAGAACCCGAATCCGGTGTTCACTCCCCGTGAAGGTGCCGGAACGCTGAAGTTCTGCGAAAAACTGATGGAAAAGGCGGTGGGCTTCACCTCCCGTTTTGATTTCGCCATTCATGTGGCGCATGCCCGTTCCCGTGGTCTGCGTCGGCGCATGCCACCGGTGCTGCGTCGACGGGCTATTGATGCGCTGCTGCAGGGGCTGTGTTTCCACTATGACCCGCTGGCCAACCGCGTCCAGTGTTCCATCACCACACTGGCCATTGAGTGCGGACTGGCGACAGAGTCCGGTGCAGGAAAACTCTCCATCACCCGTGCCACCCGGGCCCTGACGTTCCTGTCAGAGCTGGGACTGATTACCTACCAGACGGAATATGACCCGCTTATCGGGTGCTACATTCCGACCGACATCACGTTCACACTGGCTCTGTTTGCTGCCCTTGATGTGTCTGAGGATGCAGTGGCAGCTGCGCGCCGCAGTCGTGTTGAATGGGAAAACAAACAGCGCAAAAAGCAGGGGCTGGATACCCTGGGTATGGATGAGCTGATAGCGAAAGCCTGGCGTTTTGTGCGTGAGCGTTTCCGCAGTTACCAGACAGAGCTTAAGTCCCGTGGAATAAAACGTGCCCGTGCGCGTCGTGATGCGAACAGAGAACGTCAGGATATCGTCACCCTGGTGAAACGGCAGCTGACGCGTGAAATCTCGGAAGGACGCTTCACTGCTAATGGTGAGGCGGTAAAACGCGAAGTGGAGCGTCGTGTGAAGGAGCGCATGATTCTGTCACGTAACCGCAATTACAGCCGGCTGGCCACAGCTTCTCCCTGAAAGTGATCTCCTCAGAATAATCCGGCCTGCGCCGGAGGCATCCGCACGCCTGAAGCCCGCCGGTGCACAAAAAAACAGCGTCGCATGCAAAAAACAATCTCATCATCCACCTTCTGGAGCATCCGATTCCCCCTGTTTTTAATACAAAATACGCCTCAGCGACGGGGAATTTTGCTTATCCACATTTAACTGCAAGGGACTTCCCCATAAGGTTACAACCGTTCATGTCATAAAGCGCCAGCCGCCAGTCTTACAGGGTGCAATGTATCTTTTAAACACCTGTTTATATCTCCTTTAAACTACTTAATTACATTCATTTAAAAAGAAAACCTATTCACTGCCTGTCCTGTGGACAGACAGATATGCACCTCCCACCGCAAGCGGCGGGCCCCGACCGGAGCCACTTTAGTTACAACACACAAAAACAACCTCCAGAAAAACCCCGGTCCAGCGCAGAACCGAAACCACAAAGCCCCTCCCTCATAACTGAAAAGCGGCCCCGCCCCGGCCCAAAGGGCCGGAACAGAGTCGCTTTTAATTATGAATGTTGTAACTACATCTTCATCGCTGTCAGTCTTCTCGCTGGAAGTTCTCAGTACACGCTCGTAAGCGGCCCTCACGGCCCGCTAACGCGGAGATACGCCCCGACTTCGGGTAAACCCTCGTCGGGACCACTCCGACCGCGCACAGAAGCTCTCTCATGGCTGAAAGCGGGTATGGTCTGGCAGGGCTGGGGATGGGTAAGGTGAAATCTATCAATCAGTACCGGCTTACGCCGGGCTTCGGCGGTTTTACTCCTGTATCATATGAAACAACAGAGTGCCGCCTTCCATGCCGCTGATGCGGCATATCCTGGTAACGATATCTGAATTGTTATAGGGGTCTGACGCTCAGTGGAACGAAAACTCACGTTAAGGGATTTTGGTCATGAGATTATCAAAAAGGATCTTCACCTAGATCCTTTTAAATTAAAAATGAAGTTTTAAATCAATCTAAAGTATATATGAGTAAACTTGGTCTGACAGTTACCAATGCTTAATCAGTGAGGCACCTATCTCAGCGATCTGTCTATTTCGTTCATCCATAGTTGCCTGACTCCCCGTCGTGTAGATAACTACGATACGGGAGGGCTTACCATCTGGCCCCAGTGCTGCAATGATACCGCGAGACCCACGCTCACCGGCTCCAGATTTATCAGCAATAAACCAGCCAGCCGGAAGGGCCGAGCGCAGAAGTGGTCCTGCAACTTTATCCGCCTCCATCCAGTCTATTAATTGTTGCCGGGAAGCTAGAGTAAGTAGTTCGCCAGTTAATAGTTTGCGCAACGTTGTTGCCATTGCTGCAGGCATCGTGGTGTCACGCTCGTCGTTTGGTATGGCTTCATTCAGCTCCGGTTCCCAACGATCAAGGCGAGTTACATGATCCCCCATGTTGTGCAAAAAAGCGGTTAGCTCCTTCGGTCCTCCGATCGTTGTCAGAAGTAAGTTGGCAGCAGTGTTATCACTCATGGTTATGGCAGCACTGCATAATTCTCTTACTGTCATGCCATCCGTAAGATGCTTTTCTGTGACTGGTGAGTACTCAACCAAGTCATTCTGAGAATAGTGTATGCGGCGACCGAGTTGCTCTTGCCCGGCGTCAACACGGGATAATACCGCACCACATAGCAGAACTTTAAAAGTGCTCATCATTGGAAAACGTTCTTCGGGGCGAAAACTCTCAAGGATCTTACCGCTGTTGAGATCCAGTTCGATGTAACCCACTCGTGCACCCAACTGATCTTCAGCATCTTTTACTTTCACCAGCGTTTCTGGGTGAGCAAAAACAGGAAGGCAAAATGCCGCAAAAAAGGGAATAAGGGCGACACGAAAATGTTGAATACTCATACTCTTCCTTTTTCAATATTATTGAAGCATTTACCAGGGTTATTGTCTCATGAGCGGATACATATTTGAATGTATTTAGAAAAATAAACAAATAGGGGTTCCGCGCACATTTCCCCGAAAAGTGCCACCTGACGTCTAAGAAACCATTATTATCATGACATTAACCTATAAAAATAGGCGTATCACGAGGCCCTTTCGTCTTCAAGAATTTTATAAACCGTGGAGCGGGCAATACTGAGCTGATGAGCAATTTCCGTTGCACCAGTGCCCTTCTGATGAAGCGTCAGCACGACGTTCCTGTCCACGGTACGCCTGCGGCCAAATTTGATTCCTTTCAGCTTTGCTTCCTGTCGGCCCTCATTCGTGCGTTCTAGGATCCTCCGGCGTTCAGCCTGTGCCACAGCCGACAGGATGGTGACCACCATTTGCCCCATATGGCACTGTTGCAAATAGTCGGTGGTGATAAACTTATCATCCCCTTTTGCTGATGGAGCTGCACATGAACCCATTCAAAGGCCGGCATTTTCAGCGTGACATCATTCTGTGGGCCGTACGCTGGTACTGCAAATACGGCATCAGTTACCGTGAGCTGCAGGAGATGCTGGCTGAACGCGGAGTGAATGTCGATCACTCCACGATTTACCGCTGGGTTCAGCGTTATGCGCCTGAAATGGAAAAACGGCTGCGCTGGTACTGGCGTAACCCTTCCGATCTTTGCCCGTGGCACATGGATGAAACCTACGTGAAGGTCAATGGCCGCTGGGCGTATCTGTACCGGGCCGTCGACAGCCGGGGCCGCACTGTCGATTTTTATCTCTCCTCCCGTCGTAACAGCAAAGCTGCATACCGGTTTCTGGGTAAAATCCTCAACAACGTGAAGAAGTGGCAGATCCCGCGATTCATCAACACGGATAAAGCGCCCGCCTATGGTCGCGCGCTTGCTCTGCTCAAACGCGAAGGCCGGTGCCCGTCTGACGTTGAACACCGACAGATTAAGTACCGGAACAACGTGATTGAATGCGATCATGGCAAACTGAAACGGATAATCGGCGCCACGCTGGGATTTAAATCCATGAAGACGGCTTACGCCACCATCAAAGGTATTGAGGTGATGCGTGCACTACGCAAAGGCCAGGCCTCAGCATTTTATTATGGTGATCCCCTGGGCGAAATGCGCCTGGTAAGCAGAGTTTTTGAAATGTAAGGCCTTTGAATAAGACAAAAGGCTGCCTCATCGCTAACTTTGCAACAGTGCCTCGTCAAGCTGCATCTGGCTGCGCTCTTTTTCCATCGCCTGCACCGCTTTCTGGCTAAACGCCGCAGAGTCATCGGTGATCACCGGATTAAACGTTGGGTCCATCGTGCCCATTTTTTCCTGATGATGTACCGGAATGTCGCACCCAGGGAAAGCGCCGGTGATAAAGAATTGTGCCGTCGCAACGGTGCGTTGCAGACTGTTGGCATAGGTATATACCGTGTCCGGCGTCGGGCATTCGCCTGACGTGACCATCCCCAGCTCCGCCAGCCATTCTCGCATGTAGTGGCCCATATAAATTTCCAGCACACCGCCTTTCGTGGTGAGCTGCCCGCCGGGCACATCCCACTCCGACCACTGATTCGGCGTGGACTGCTCCAGCACGCTGCCATTATTGGCCAACGGCGCGCGCAAGTTGTGTCGGCTCATCATCAACACTTGTTGCAGTTGATAACCTTCCGGCGTTGTCTGCGCTTGCGCGGCGGACGACAATAAAACAGCCCCTGCCACAGCGGCGGCGAGTATCAATTTTTTCATCCCTACAACCTCTTGTTGTTATCAATCCTCATAGAGTGTGACAGAAATATGACATTTTTCCGGGAACGGTTTCGCAAAACGGGAGATTCCAGAAGATAACCGGCAGGTCAGCGTGTTCCGGTTACTCCGAGATAAAAACCTCATACTTAATATTGCGGGCGCAATAAAAAGTGCCGTCCGTCAGATACAGTTCACGAAATCGCGTGTTATCAGAGATGTTGTCCAGCAGGGAACGTTCCGTATCGACAAATTCTTTTTGCACGCGGTAATGAACGGCGTTCTCCGTTTCAAAAGAGACATATTCCGTGGTGGCGTAGGGCTTATTTTTTGATTTCACGTACACGATATATTGCACGGTACTGGCCGTCAGCCCCGTTTTCGCCGCGATCTCTTTGAGACTCAACGTCTCAGAGGCATAAAGCGCCTGAACCTGCGCTATGCGTCGGTGATTATACGCCGTCACCCGAAGGCTCAGTTTCAGCCGATAGGCCATATTCCGCACGGCGGTAATATTAGTGTGAAGCAGTTGCGCTATCTGCTCTGTCGTGAGGATGCCCGCGTTTTCCCGCAGAATCGCAAGGCTTTCGTCGTTCCAGATAAATGCCATTGGGTATCTCTCCGTACGCGTCGTTCATCGCGCCGCCAGGCGCGCAAACGTGGCCTCTAACTCAGGCGGCTTACGCATACCCTGGTGTAGCTCCAGAACGCGTCCTTCGGAGTCAATCAGTACGGAGGTCGGCGTGCCGATCACCTGATAACGTTCCTGGGTAATGTTGAGCTGATCGCGCACCACCGGATAGGTTATCTGATGTTTTGCCAGCAGATCGTTGATCCTGACCGTTTCAGGGTCGGTATTGACCGCCACAACCACCACTTTATCGCCCCATTTTTTGCTCAGCGCTTCCAGCGTGTCCATTTCCGCCAGGCACCCCCCGCATCCCGCAGACCAAAAATTCAGGTACACCGCCTTTCCTTGCCAGCGTTCAAGGCCTGACTCCTGGCCTTGCAGATCAAACACCGCCAGCGCCGGGGCCGGTGCCCCGACCGCCAGCTTTTCTTCTTTACACCCGCTTATCAGGATCGCCGCCGCGAGTAACAGCACATTATGCCAGCGCATGTTGATTGGCCTCCTCACCCAGATATTTACCGTGTTGCAGCCGCAGAATACGGTCGGCAAACTGCCCAAGCGCAGGGTTGTGCGTCACCATCACAATCGTGCGCCCCTGACGATGCAGATCGGTGAGCAGATCCAGCACCCGCTGCTCATTCTCTTCATCCAGGTTGCCCGTCGGTTCATCCGCGAAAATAACCGGCGGTTCGTTGACCAGCGCCCGGGCGATACACACACGCTGCTGCTCACCACCGGAAAGCTGGCTCGGCAGGTGCGTCACACGATGCCCAAGCCCTACCTGTTCCAGCACCTTCCTCGCCGCCGCTTCATCCACCACGCTGTGGTAATGCTGGGCGAGCATGATGTTTTCCAGCGCAGTTAAGAACGGGATCAAATGGAACTGCTGAAATACCAGGCCGATTTTCTCGGCGCGAAAGCGACGGCGCCCCTCTTCATCCAGCGCGGCGGCATCGGTGCCATCAAGAAACACCTGCCCTTCCGTCGCCGTATCAAGGCACGTCAGAATATTCATCAGCGTGGTTTTACCAGAACCAGAAGCGCCCATAATGGCGACAAATTCACCCTGCGCAATGCGCAGATTAATGTCATCCAGGGCGGTAACGTCACCGAACCGTTTGTATAAGTGGCGGGTTTCGATCGCCACCTGAGGGATATGCGTAACGGACATGGCGCTACTCTCCTTTCAGCACTTTAGCAGGCTCGACGCTTACCGCGCGTCGCACCGGAACAATCGCCGCCAGAATGGCGACCAGTAAAGACAACACCAGAGTAATGGGCAACACCGGCAGACGCAGTGATATGGCGGCATTAAACACCGTTAATCCCAACAGTTGCGCCAGCAAATATCCCAGCACCCAGCCGCACGCCACCGCCGCCAGCGCGATGATGCTGGTTTCCAGCAGAATTTGCCGCACGATATCGCCGTTGCTGGAACCAAGCGCTTTTTGCAGCGCAAACTCGCGCGCCCGCTCGCCGACAATCGCCATCAGCGTGGTATTCACGCACAGCGAAGAGAGCGCCAGAATCACGATCGAGACCAGTCCCATCAGACCTTTAATTTTATCCAGCACCTGCCCTTCGGAAGCAGAGACCTTACGCACCGGACGAATCTCCAGGTCAGGATACTGCGCCTGCAACCGGCTGGCATAGTTCTCCACCTGGCCGACATCGTTACTGACGCTCAGCAAGCCGTGGCTGATTTTGCCCGGCTGATGCAGCCAGGCCTGCGCCACGTCGAGGCTGACGATCAGCATGTTGTCCGTCGCATCGCCAGACTCCACAATGCCTTTAATCTGCAAATTCTTACGCTGATTGTGATCCACCAGCGTGATGCTGTCGCCCGGCTGCACGTTGAGGCGTTCCGCCAGTTTGACGCCGATCATCGCATTACGGTCGTCAAAACTGACGCCAATCCAGCTACCGGTGACCTGCCAGTACGGCACCATTTTTTGCAGCGACTCGAACCACACGCCAACCATCACCACTTTTTCCAGCTCGGTACGCGCCATGCCGTACAACCACGGACTGGCGCCATGCACCAGCCCCTGCGGCGCCTGATCGAGAATGCTCTGCAACTCCTGCTGCGGCATACTGGAACCGTGCCCCGGCCCGATGTAAAAATTCGCGCCGAAGGTGCGCAGTTCTTCGCTCATTTTGGTGTTAATGTCGAACCAGACGGCAGAAAGCGCCGTCACGATGGTCGCCCCCACCATCAGCGCGGCAAACACCACGCTGACCCGCTGAAAACGCAGACGCAGCGCCCGCCACACCAGCAGCCAGAGCATGGTACGTTTAGCGGCCATACAGCACCTCCACAGGATACAGCCGGGCAATCCGCCGGGCCGGGAACCAGGTGCCGATCAACGCAATCAGTACCGCAATCACCAGTACGCACGGCACCACAATCCAGGCAAAATTAAGCGGCGCGTCGAAGAGCATGACGCCAATCGCTTTCGCCAGCCCCCACCCGGCAATACATCCCAGCGCACCGCCAGCCAGCCCGCTGGACGCCGCTTCCAGGTAGAACAGCAGCATAATTTGCCACTGTCGCGCACCCAGCGCTTTCATCAAACCGATCTCTTTGGCGCGTTCCATAATGGTGCTGGTCATCAGCGAGGCGATCCCCATTGCGGAAGCCACCAGCGCCGCGACGGTAACGACCGCCATCAGCAACTGAATTTTATCGATCACCACCCCTTCGGACGCCGCGACCTGCCATACCGGGCGCACTTCCGCACCGGAAATCGCCTCTTCCAGCTGATGCGCGATCGACGACACATAGGCCGTGCAATACCAGAGGTCGTACTCTTCGGCATTGAGCGCGTCCAGGTTTTCCCGCGCGCGGCGGGACAGTTCGTTTTCCGGCACCGTCAGCGCCGAGACGCGAATCGCCTGCACTTTTCCGGGGAGCCCCAGCAGGTGCTGTACCGTGCTTAGCGGCATCACCAGTTGGTTATCTTCATCGCCGCCGCTGGAGAGGATACCGCTGACGGTGACCTGCACTGCTTCGCCTTCGGTACGTAATGTCAGCTTATCACCGGGTTTCCAGCCCATTTGCCGCGCCAGCGCGTGCCCGACTAAGGTCTGCGGCTCTGCGCCTGCGGGTTCCTGCGGCCAGTCGCCGGTCACCTGCCAGTATGGGCTGACCGTTTTCTGCCCCGTCTCATATCCCTCTTCATCAGGAATATCCACTGGCTGACTGAAGAAAGTGCCCAGAATCCGCACTGGTTCTCCCTCCACGCTGGCTTCGCCGCCGAGCATCGGCGCAAACCCGACAATGTTGTTTCGCCAGAAGATATCTTTGATGTTCGGCAGCTCGGCTTCATCAAGAAAATCCTGACCGGAAAGCGGATTACTGCTCTCACTAAACAGCGCGGGCAGCGCAGCCTGTCCGGCGGGTTCAATCAAAATGTTCGCACCATAAGACTTCAGCTCTCTGGACATTTTGTCGCCGATATCAATGGACACCGCCAGCAGCGCCGAGATCAGGCTGGAGGCCAGAAAAACGGTGATTATCGCCAGCACTTTGCGGCGTAAATTGCGCCCCCAGGATTGTCGTAACATCCGCCACAGCATGATTATTCCTCCCTCATGTCGGCAGGAACAAACTGCTCCGGCGTTTCACGGAAGCGTTCATAGTTAGCCTCTGACGAGAAGAACCAGGTCTTGCCGCCATAGCTGTATTTGTAATCGGCTGAGGTATTGGTCAACGTTGAACCATCGACCGGATCGGTCACTTTAATAGTCATGACCGTCGAGAAGTAGTTCACCCCTGTCGCCAGTTCTTTACCGGGGATCACCAGCTCTTTTTCATCATTGTGCCAGTTTTCAATCGGCACCGGGTTACAGCCACCGGCCTTGCCGATAGACGGAATAAAAATATGCACTCCGCAGGCGACGCAGATAACCTGATTGCCCTCCATGACATAACCCTGATCGCCGCACAGCAGGCAGGCGTCGAACACCACGCCAAAACGCAGCTTGTCGGGATAGCGGTTAATCACGAAGAAGCGCACCGCTTTGCCATCGTCCGCCACCCAGACGAAACGATGCAGTTTACCGTCACGAAGCTGTTCAACCGGCAGGCGCACCATGCCATCGCTCCCCAGCGTTACGGGCACGGCTTCAGAGAGTTGCGGCGGCTGCGAGGCCACTTTATCCCACCACAGTTGGCCTGCGATAACGACCACCGCGCAGCCGATTGTGACCAACCACAGCCGCAAAGCGTTGCGACGCTGCGCCAGCGCCAGACGGTGAGCAATCGGTTCTTCGGTTTCCCGCGTCTGTCGAAAAGCCCGCAACAGCGCCGGAAGCCAGCACAGCGCCAGGGCCAGCAGCAGCGCGGCTCCCGCCCAGTTATACAGCGCCGTGTTATTTGTGACTTTCGCCACGAAGCTCAGCAGTGATTTTCCCAGCGGAACAACCTGTAATTTCATCAGCAACAACAGCAGGTTGCCGCTCAGCGGCAGCCAGATCATCACCAGCAGAATCAGCGTTAACGGCCAGTACAGGCCGCGAATACGCCGCAGCAGCATCGCGCAGAGTACGCCCGCCAGACAGAGGATCGCAAAAGCGAGAACGACGGCCGTCAGGTTTAACAGCAGGTCAGTATTCAGCACATGCGTACTGGTCAGCCCGCCCAGATTAGGGTCCAGCGCCCAATGGCGGGCAGCGCCGAAAATCAGAATCCCCTGCCACAGATAGCGGATACGCGTTGAAGCCCACCAGAAACTGAGGACAAACAGCAGCGATACCATGACCTCCGCCCCAACCAGCAGCAGTTGTACCGGTTGGCTGCCGTGAATAAACAGTCCCGCCAGCACGCCGGCAATCAGCCCGGTCAGCAGCGTCCAGGTCAGCGGACGTAAAGAGGGAGGATCGTTTCGACTCCAGAGAACACCGGAAAGAAGCGCAATGCAGAAAAAGACCTGTAGCGTCGTGACGAAAAAGTAACTCATAACTTCGACTCTGTACGGCGGGTTGAATTAAGCGACGGGCATATGATCGGTCTGACCAACGCGCCAGAAGGGGGAATCCTCCTGGCGCGTTGGTTAGTCGGTTTTAGTTCAGACCGACATATTTAAACTCGTAGCTCACATCAAACGGTTTCCACCAGCGGCCTACGCCTGTTTCGCTGTCAGTATGGCGATGCATCCCGGCTTTTGACGGCGGTTCAATGTGGTAGGTCACTTTATAGTTGCCCACGCCCATCATTTTGATGTTCGCGCCATAGTGCGGGCCATCGCTGGCAACCATCGGCATGAAGGTGCCTTCCTGTTTTTCGCCCGTGTCGTTGTTGACCAGGGTGTAGCTGATGGTCAGGTACGGGATCCATTCCCCTGCGCCAAAGCCGTTTTTATTGCCTTCTACAGCGTGGATATCCGCTTCAAGGTGAACATCGGCTTTTGCTGCCGGTAAGCCCATGCCGCGCGGTTCCATATCAATCGGTTGCAGGTAAACGGCCGCCAGCTCCATTTCATTCATGGTGACAGGCTCGCCTGCCGGGTACTCTTTAAAAGCAAACGCGGCTGGCGCAATGAAAATGCTGGCCATCACTGCGCTGGCAATCAGGGTTTTCTTCATGGTCATCAAACGTATCCTCTCGTCTAAAACAACGGCTATACAACGATTATGGGTTATTTTTTATCGTCTCCCCGGGAACCGCGCTTTTGCGCCGCATCACCCACAGCGCCACCAGCGCCGCGAGCAGCAATACGACCTGCGGTAACAACGTTTCCACGTAGGGATAAATCCCCAGCCAGCTGATTTCAGGGAAGCCGTTAATCAACGTAGGCTGGAACAGTTTGCCTTCCACCAGTTCCAGAACGCCTTTGCCCGCAAAGACGAAGGCCATCAGATACATGAAACTGCCGGTAAACATAAAGAAGGGTTTCAGCGGCAGGCGCACCACTGAGTAACGCATCACCAGCCAGGCGAGCAGCAGCACCACGCAGCCAATCACAAAACCGGCGCCAATCGCCATATGGCCGGATACCGTGTTTGCATCGCCAATCAGAGCGTAATAGAACAGCACCGTTTCCGCCCCTTCGCGGTACACCGCCAGGAAGCTGGTCAGCCATAGTCCGACCAGGGAGCCTCGCGACAGGGAATGAGACAGTTTGCCTTCCAGCCAGGCTTTCCAGTGGCGCGCTTCCACTTTGGATAGCAGCCAGTAACTCATAAAGAACAGCATCACGACGGCAATCAGCATCGTTATGCCTTCCAGCAGTTCACGGCTGGCGCCGGAGTTAGTAAACAGCATCTGGAAGATAGCGGCGGTGATGACGCTGGCGATCAGCGCCACAATTACCGACTGACGAATAAGCGGCAGCTTATCCTGATGGTTGTTTTTCACCATGTAGGCCACGATTGCCGCAACAATCAGCAGCGCTTCCAGCCCCTCGCGCACGATGATCATCAGACTATAGAGCAGCAGACTCCACTGGGTTTCTTCGCCTTCGCCCAGCATCGTCACGGCTTTTTGCAGATCCTGCGTCAGCGCGCTGGCCTCTGCATTCAGGCGCTCAACCGGCTGACCGGCCTTCATCAGACTGACCAGGCGGGTAAAATACGCCTCCAGCGTGGTTTTAAATGCCGAATCGCGAGAGCCGATTTTGTTTTCCATGCCGCTGGCTTCGAAGCGGTCGAAGTAGGTATCCTGGATATCCAGAATCGCATTCTTCGCATCGCCGCCCTGATAGCGCGCTATCGCGTCCTGAATGCTCTGGTTAATTCCCGTCGTCACCTCAGCCCAGTCGGTGCGGTTATTTCCCTCGTCCGCCGCCGGAATGTTGTCTGCGCTTTGCGCTGCGGCAACCTGCTGATCGTCACGGGTGGTTGGCAAGCCGGGTAAGATATCCTCGATATCCTGTAGCAGCGTAGTGACCTGATAGGAGACATCGTTGAGATGGTCAGGTTGCGCGGTCAGCGCAATCAGGGATGAGAATTGTTGGTTAATGGAGGCGGCATCTTTTGCAGAACGGTTTTGTCTGAGGGACATCTCCATCTCAGAGTTTTTAAAGCCCTGATAGTGCGCCTGTTGAACGTGCTGACTGGCAACGCTGTAATTCCCGGCCTGATATTCAGTGACCGCCTGCGCCAGCAGATCGTCGATCGTCCTGAAACTCTCCTGCCAGTGAACGGCAATGTCGTCCCTGGACAGCGCGTTGTGCTGCTCTTCGGCCACCAGACGATGTCCGCCATCCAGCACCGGTTCCACTTCGCGCAGTGCGGCTTTCAGCCAGTCAATGCGCGCCTGGACGTCAGCGAGCGGTTTTTTCTCGCCAATCATTCGACGGATCTCGCCGAATGCGCTCTCCATCTCGTAACTTTTGCGCGCGGAAATGTTGATGCGGATCGGCCCTTCCAGGTTCTCGAACACCTCAAAATAGGCCATTTGTACCGTGCGGCGCGCCTCGTCGGCATGCTGTTGCTGATAAAGTTCCGCTGTTTTATCAAGACGTTGCTCGATATCTTCAATCAAAGGCGCATAATTCGTCGACGCCCAGACACTCATGCTTATAAACAAGCCAAAGAGAGTAACCAACAAAGAGTTACGGAAGTTACGCACGTGCACACCGCCAAAGAATACAAATGATAATTATTATCATATCTTTTTGTCGCGTTATACATGACCTGGATCATAAAAATGTCAGCAGACGACAAGTTATGTAAACTTATTTCATCAAATCGTGATGAACACACACATTATGCGTTGATAAAAGGGACGTTATCTCCCTGTTTTTCTCATGGAATTAACGGCAAGGCAGGCGCGGTAACAGAGGAATAAATCCCCCTGCCGACAGTGATATTATTCATTATCGGCAGGCAGAAATAAAACGCGTTATTGCGTACAGCAATATTCAAAGATTAAGGTTATTTCGATCGCTGGCAAGACGCTGTAAGAATTGACCATATCCCTGCGGCCCCATCCAGTAGTTAATACTTTTCTCAACGCCGGTTGATGTCAACGTCGCACCGGAAATACCGTCAACGGTATATTCATCGGCATGTTCAGGTTTATCCTGTACTATTTTCAATGCAGGATGTCCGCTGTTATCTAATAATCGTTTCCCTGGCCACTGTTTGCGCCAGTTGGCGTCTTCCACCCTAGCCCCCAGAAACGGCGTTTCCCGTTGCTGATAATAATACAGATTTCTCACCGTACGACCGTCCAGCCCCAGAGCAAGAAACGCATGCATCATGGATTTCGCACCCTTACCGGTAACTGGAATGATAACCTGCTGAATTTCATTATTTTTATCTTTCACAAAGAACACATCCGCCACCGTACAGCGCTGACGAACCTGCGCTGGGTCGCGTTCAGGGGCAAGTTTTTCACACTTCTGCCGCGCGGTGTCCGCGCTGCTGCCAGCCACCAGTTCGCCGGAATCTAAATTAACATGGCGTTGAATAATATAACGATGATAGAGCGTTTCGACTGATTTTTTATCCTGGGTCTCTGATTTCATCAGGCCCGCAGCGTGTAAAATTGCCGCCTGTTTTTCCTCCTCTGTCGGCTCCGTCATTTCTCCCTGGAACAGCATAAACCATGCCGCCGCCGCAACAAAAATAAGGACACAAAGCACCATCATTGATGCAACAATAATTTTACCCTTGCGCATTGAATTGTTATCCCTGTCAAAATGGAAATCGAAAAAATCGCCTGAACGTATCACAGACTTTCATTCAATTAAAACAGATATGCCATTATCAATTCAGGTTTGCAACGTCAGGCAGCGGTAAAAAATAATAACTGGCGTCGGTAAAAAAGCAGCAAAAATAACAGAAAACACGCTCTCCGCTCGTTTTACACATCCTTACAATGGGTTAAAAAATGCGGCACTGTTGCAAATAGTCGGTGGTGATAAACTTATCATCCCCTTTTGCTGATGGAGCTGCACATGAACCCATTCAAAGGCCGGCATTTTCAGCGTGACATCATTCTGTGGGCCGTACGCTGGTACTGCAAATACGGCATCAGTTACCGTGAGCTGCAGGAGATGCTGGCTGAACGCGGAGTGAATGTCGATCACTCCACGATTTACCGCTGGGTTCAGCGTTATGCGCCTGAAATGGAAAAACGGCTGCGCTGGTACTGGCGTAACCCTTCCGATCTTTGCCCGTGGCACATGGATGAAACCTACGTGAAGGTCAATGGCCGCTGGGCGTATCTGTACCGGGCCGTCGACAGCCGGGGCCGCACTGTCGATTTTTATCTCTCCTCCCGTCGTAACAGCAAAGCTGCATACCGGTTTCTGGGTAAAATCCTCAACAACGTGAAGAAGTGGCAGATCCCGCGATTCATCAACACGGATAAAGCGCCCGCCTATGGTCGCGCGCTTGCTCTGCTCAAACGCGAAGGCCGGTGCCCGTCTGACGTTGAACACCGACAGATTAAGTACCGGAACAACGTGATTGAATGCGATCATGGCAAACTGAAACGGATAATCGGCGCCACGCTGGGATTTAAATCCATGAAGACGGCTTACGCCACCATCAAAGGTATTGAGGTGATGCGTGCACTACGCAAAGGCCAGGCCTCAGCATTTTATTATGGTGATCCCCTGGGCGAAATGCGCCTGGTAAGCAGAGTTTTTGAAATGTAAGGCCTTTGAATAAGACAAAAGGCTGCCTCATCGCTAACTTTGCAACAGTGCCC
>ERZ827522.369-NODE-369-length-60907-cov-5.311855_pt1 | contig 60907 bp, 44 predicted proteins | sample MGYA00519580_ERZ827522 | MGnify/ENA primary metagenome ERZ827522 (study PRJEB31778, sample SAMEA3449340) | human gut metagenome | biome: human gut; feature: human-associated habitat; material: faeces | place: United Kingdom | collected 2010/2012 ... | reverse complement strand
GCAACCGGGTAATCCCCTAGTAATCTTCTAACAGATTGATTTTCAGAAATAAAATCTCAAACAAGGCGATCTGTAGATGTTTTCAATAAACAACAGATTGAAGGTTTACACAAAGCAGCAGTGCATGAATAAACATTGACCTTGCCTGCTTGTCTGACTCAAAAGTCTGTTCTTCCATGTCAGATTCTGTTTGACAATCCAACTCGGGGAATTGGAGTTTTCGATTCGTTGTCGAGTGTGGGTAGTTGTTGTTTGCAAACTACTCACGGAACTGTAAGTATCGTTTACTGATTATGTTTATAGAACAAAGCTCAGAAAATATATGGAATACTAAAAATAAAATAAGTTTTAAAGTCGAATCTTGACAGATAAGGGGGGGGGTAGGTTTTAAAAATCAACTACTTAGTTGGCTTTTTAATGGGTGCCGGAGCCCTTGCTTTGACATCTAGCCTCTCATCTTGTATCAAGGTTAAAGATGAATAAAACATTCAAGACGATTTGGAACGCTGTTCGCAGCGCTTATGTGACAGTCAATGAGACTGTAGCCGGTGCGAGCCAGCGTGGCGGTGCAGCAAAGGCTGTAGTGCTTTCTCTTACTGCAGCAGCTGCCCTGACGACTGGCAGCTCTGTATCGGCTGCTTGGAGTACTGAGTACCCTTGGTGGGATCCTGAGACTAATCTGTATACATCAACAATGGAAGCGATGCATTTCCTCAATACGGGGGATACGTCAATTTTTACGGAGGATATAGTCAAAAACTGGGAAAACCAAGATACTCAACCAGACGCAAGTCGTGGTTTATATGTTCGCTCACTTTATTTCCTCGAAAAGACTAAGCCGACGACGCTTACGTTAAATGGTGTCACCAATACCGTGAACTTCCTGAGAAGCGATGCCACTAATGTTGCAGTGGCTGGCAATGTAATTGATGCTGACTCGGGGTCTACAATCAATATCATTGGTGAAAACGTTGTTCTCACGATGACCAATGAAACGTCTGCAAAGACGGCAGACTTTTTGCGTTCGACCGTGATCAATCTCGCAGAACGTGAATATCCGGATGTTACCGACAAAGCGGCAGTCCTCAATATCTCGGCCGCATCGACGACGCTCAACGCATCGCTTAAGAGCGTCAATGGCGGCGGTACTTCAGTGAGTGGCATTTCTGCTAAGCAGGGATCCACCATCACATTAGCGGAAAACTCCGTACTCAACATCAATGTCGATACCAATGCCGATTCGCAAACAGGAGTTAGAGACTCTTACGAAGATTATTACGAAGCTTACGGTATCAGAATCGACAACGGTATTCTCACTACTAATACAGGTTCCAAGCTCAATATTCATGTAACTAGTACCGGAACTACAGAAAAGGCCGCGCATGCCTTTGGTATTAACGGTGATCACGCTGGATCCTGGACTCTCAATGGTGATACAAGCGTTACGATCGATACCGCTAATGGAAGAGCCAGTGGCATTCTGTTCGCTTCAGTAGATAAAGGTGAACTGCCAGAAGGTGCCGAGGCGCAGGTTGTAGGGACAGTTAATGGCCAGATGGACATTACAGTGAAAGCAGACACTGCCGAAGCCATCGGCCTTGCCGTTGGCATCGACCCGCTCGTTGTAAAGGAAGCAGTGGCTGCCGGTGAAGAGCTCGATCAGGCTGACTGGGGTGAGGCATTTTTGACGGTAAATGGTGATCTCGTCATTAAGGTAAATTCCTCTTCGTCCAACGCTTACGGCATTACGGTGGGAAACAACGACGCCAAAACGGCAGACAGTCTCGTTTTGACCGGTAAAACAGAGGTAACCGCTGCGAAAGCGCTGGCGGGCATGGGTTACCTGACAGTGAAGAATGACCTTGTACTCAACGGCGCTGTCAATGAGTTCTTGGGCCGCTATGAACAAACGGCTGGTAATGTTGTTCTCAATACCGATACATTCTTTAATGGAGTTTCAACTTCGTCTGAAGACCATAATGGTACTTTCATTAAAGGAGGTTCGTTTACTGCCGAAAAATCCCTTTATGATACTTCTGATAAAAAGGCCCGTCCTTTTAAAATCAATAATGGCGCAGTAGTTAAACTGGCCGGAATGCACATTGGTGATTTTGGGCAAGATTTAACTTACGCAAAAATCTACGACGGCGACGTTACACTTTCGACTCTCACGATTGAAGAAGGCGGCAAGCTCGGTTTCAATAAAGGCACGCTTTGCATCACGGGCACCGCGAACAATAAGGGTTCCATCAGTACGACGGCTATAGATGAAACGAGCGGGCAGAAGCCTGATAACTCAGAGGCAACGCTTGTCGTTTCAGGAACATTCACTAACTCCTCAACGGCAACCGTCGATGTTGACATAGTTGAGGTGACGTCTGGTTCGAAGGTCTGGGACGAAGGCGATATTAATTTTCGTGAAGCCCTTATTAAGGGCGCTTGGGTCACGAGTTCACAGGAACTCACAAAACTTGACGGTTCTGAAGCGGAACTGTTGATGAAAGTCAGTGGAGGTGAAAGTGATCGCAGTATGACTTTTGCGGGCGGCCACATAAGCTCGGTCGCGAGTAATGGTACCGCAGCGGTCAAAGCTATTGAAATTGGCAACAACATCTCCCTCTCCTACGCAAGCGGGGACTATGCCTACAAGACGCTGAAAATTGAATCTTCAGCTAACGGTGCGGACAGTTTTACCGTTGATGGTGCCAACGTTGCCGTTGATACTTTTACGCTCACGACAGGATCGGCTGCAGTGAAGTCCGGATCTTTTGAAGTTGGGAAGCTCGATATCAGTAGCGGCACTCTCACTCTTTCTGATTCCGGGAAACTCATCACGTCATCCGATCAAGTCTTTACGACAGGTCTGGGAGCGAACGGTACAGAGAAGACGGCTGGCAGTCTTAAGTATGGCTCGGATAAGTTAATTCTGAGCGGAGGTTCGCTTAATGTAAATGACGCTAAGTACAACCTTGACTACCAAAAGTCTGCTGCTGAACTTGTTAAAGGCGCATCACTTGCTTTCACAGGTGAGCTCGTGGATCAATCCGGCGAAGTGCTTGACAAGATCGATATTAACGAGGTGGCCGAGGGCACAATCCATGTGAAAACTGATATCGAGGTTTCAGCAAGCGAGACCGGCGACAAAGTAACAGTCGATAAATCGGTCGGTGGTCAGACGATTATTGTTGCCGGAAATGCGAACTCGCTTGAAATCGCCGCCAACAAGAATTTGACCATCGTAGGGACAGCTGATGGGTCGAAGGAGCTTGTGTCATTCACAAGTGAAGGACAGAAGTCTGTTGATATCAAGGGTACTCTGACGTTGGGTTCGACTGACACGGATACTTCCGGCAAGCTTTCTGCAACAGTGAATCTCACCAAAGAAACTACTGGCGGTCTCACTGTTCAGGATGGCAAATTCAATCTCGACAAAGTCACGGCTGTCAACGGCAAAATCACTGTACAAGCAGGCGATTTGACGCTTGGTAGGCTGGATGTTTCCACTGATGATGGTAAGACCCAAATCTCCGTAAATGAAGGCGCCAAGGTCACGGTTGGCGAATTTGCCGCTAAAGCGGGTGAACACATCATTACTGGTGCTGTCGAGGCTGGCAAGGTCATTGAGAATGCCGGAGATGCGGTGAAAGAAGCCGTAATCCATGTTGGTACGAATACAAAGAAAGGCGAACTCACCATTAAGGATGGTTTCCTGAAAGGCATCAAGTTCTTCCTTGATCCAACCTGGGAGGACGGTATGGAAGTGACGGACGCGTCTAAGCTCCTCCTCGCTCAAACTTCGATTGACGGTTCGATTATTGTGGGCCAGAACAGCTACGCGGCACTCGGGACGACCGATGCTTCCGATTTCGTGAAGCTCTTTGATAACGGAACTCTTACGTGGAGCAATAACGGCGGCACTCTAGCTGCTGCCTATGTTGCTAAGCCGATCACGATCGCCTCAACGGGCAGCCTTGTGGTTGATGCTTCGCTGACAGCTGTGCCTGACGAAGATCCCCAAGCCGGTTCAGTCACTTTTGCCAAGGACTCCGTTCTTGTTGCAAACGTGGAAAACTTCTCTAATAACGCCGTCGTCATCACGGCCGACAGTTTTAAGATCAATCCGACTTCTAAGGCTGTAGTGATCGCCGAGGCCGGTCAAACCTTCCAGCTTACGAGCAGCGATTATGTGAATAAGAATTACTGGAACAAGGCTGGCGATACGCTGATCTCCGCGAATAAACTCGTTTCGTTCAATGTCGGGGCTGACGGCAAGATTTCTACTGAAGCTGAAGATGCTGAAGATGTCTTTGCCGGTCTCATGCAGGGGGCAGCTCTGGCAAACGCCGGCGCAGCTTCTGATAATGAATCAGTGAAGTCTTATGCCGAAGCACTTCTCACCGATACCACGGGCAAGAAGAGCAATGCTCAGATTGCGCGTGAATTTGATGCTGCCATGAATCCTGCTGGCACTTTGGGTGTCTTCACAACGGCCAAGGACCGCTCCACGGAACTTCGCGATGCTGTTCGCGCTCATGCTGGAAACGGCACCGCGAATGGTCTCTGGGCACAGGTGACTGGCGGCAAGACGAAACTCAAGGGTATCTCTACAGGCGCTCAGGATCTCGATCTTGACACCGATGCCTACGGTCTTGCAGTGGGCGGCGAAGCTGCGGTGCAAAACATCACTTTGGGTGCGGCCTTCATGGGCGGCAGCGGCAAGACGGAAAATGATTCTGTTGCCGGCAAAGATGATTTCAACTACTACGGTCTCTCGTTCTATGCAAAGACTCAGGTACAGGGCATTGATCTTGAGGGCGATGTTTCTGCGGCATGGCTGAAGTCCGACCTGACGGTGGGCGGCGCTGCCGATGTTGATACCGATACGACGACGGCCGTCTACTCGCTGGGTATTCAGGCGAAGAAGACCTTTAATCTAGGTGTTGATGTGACGCCTTTCATCGGCATGGACGTTTACCACATCAAGAGCGACGGCTTCACAACGAATCACGGCGTTTCAATTGAAGACGCTAACGCCACGATCGTGGAATTCCCGATCGGTGCGGAGGTGAAGAAGGCGTTCCAGACGTCTTCCGGCTTCAGCGTTGCACCGTCCTTCTCGCTTGCCGTTGTTCCGACGGTGGGTTCCAAAGACATCGACAGCAAGGTGCGGTTTGCCGGTGCTGAAAGCACCTACAACTTTACTTTCGCTGACGACGTGAAGGTTCGCAGTCAGCTTGGCATTGAAGTGCAGAAAGATAACTTCACGCTTGGCCTGGCCGCGGGCTACGACTGGGGCAACGAAGAACGTTCTGCTGCATCCGTTCAGCTTCGTGCGAAATATGCCTTTTAAACAAAACTGACGGCTTAATGGCCTGAGGTATCTCTAGAACGCCTCACCAGTGAATTGCTGGTGGGGCGTTTTTTTCATTGTGAACTGCATTGCACGAATTGCACATTGATAACGGAATATACAAATTATCTGTGTACAAATAGTAAACGAATACTGTCTTTTTAATTTGTCTACTTGCGTTTTTATAAAGGTTTTCGCTTAGTGAAAACTATCAAGTTGACAAAGACAGGGGGTGGTGATTACCCTGCCTTAAATATTGATCGAAACAATACCTTGAAAAAAAGGTATTACTAATGGAATGATCGAGATGAATAAAGCCTTCAAAATTATTTGGAATACGGCACGAGGCGGTTATGTGGTGGCCTCCGAAATGCAGCGAGCACACGGCAAAACTTCGCGAGTGAAAACAGCAGCTGCTTTCGCTCTGGCTGGGGCTTTGGCTTTGAGTGCTACGGTCACAGCGAAAACCATTACCAACGACAACATCCAAAAAGAGACAACGACAAAACTGGTATCCGGTGACGGCGAGTTGTATATAGAGACTGCTGGAGACTTGCGGCAGCTGGCTGAAGCGCTGAAAACGGGTAAGTTAGATGTAATTCGCGCAGCCTTGGGTGTAGGTTCAAATGCGGCTGGAAGCACCGTAACACTTGTCGGAGCCGCGGGCGGAAAACAATACATTGATGATAATACTTTAGAAATTCTTGACGCCGCTAAATCTTTCAAATCAGAATTAAAGTCGATCTATGAAAAACTGGTACAACAAACGGAGAGTACTGATAAAAGGCCCGTTGTAACGGAAAACGGCACCCAGGTTATAGTTGGAGAAAAGGATCAAACGCCATTAGTTTTGGGTTTAACAGGAGCAGATAACGTTATTAACCTCGGGGCTGAAGTTCCAATTCTCTTCCAACCTCATGAGATGGAGGTGACTCGCATAGGGAGCAGTGAGATTACGGTCCATTCCGGCAATCTGCTGGCAGTGACTGGCGGCAGTGTGGCTCTGAATGTCAATGGTCCGTACTTAAAGGCATCTGGCTTTACGGTCCCGCTTGCCGCACCGTCCACGACAGCAACTGTGGACGGCAGCACGACTATCACACTGCAAGGTTCCACTACCTCAGCTGCGGTCTTCACCGGCGGCAGTGCCATAGCACTTGGCGGCGAGGCAACATCCAATGTTACGGGCACTTCCCATCTTTCAATTGGAACGAAAGCTTCGCCTGCTGGTTATGAAGGGATGACGCTCGGAGCCTTCGGCGGCGGTTTGTCGGCTGCCACAATGGGCGGGACTGCGGCGTCCAAAGTTGAACAAGACACGACAGTCACCATTACGGACGGCATGGCGGCCGGGGTCTTTGGCGGCGGCGCTGCCATGGCAGCGGAATTTGATGGTGTCTGGGCTCTCTTAAAGGGCCCCCTTGGGCCATTACGCCGACTACATTGATTGGAAAGGTGACACGCTGCATGTCGCCGGAACAGCAGAGACTATTTCGCGCAATGTCTCCATGACCGTAGGCGGTCAAGCACAGACTGCCGGTCTTGCTGGCGGCGGTTTGGCCGTTTCGTCTGCGGGTACTGACCAAGCAAAAGCTATTACAACAGCAAAGGTTGGCGATGTTGAGATCACTTTAGGCGATGCAGACGGCTCTTCGATCGATGCCGCGGCTAAAAGCCAGCTGGTCAGCGGAGTGAAAGAGGTTTTAACGCTGGCTAAAAAGCTCACTGAGGGCGGACTTTCGGATATCACGCTCTCTGGCGCACAGGAGACACTCGGCAAGTTGGTTGCACCGAACGTTCATGTCGGCACTATCGGCGGCGGAGCAGCGATTGCCAGAACGAATCCTAAGCTTGATCAGAATTCCGCGGCAAAGTCTCAAGCTGCGGCTGAAGCCGGCAACGTTACGCTCAATATCCTGAGCGGCTACAACGTCGGCACGATGGCCGCGGGGGTGGCCTTGGCCTCCGGCGCTCTGAATACAGAAGGTGCTGTCGCAGCAAAGTCTTCGGTTAAAAGTACGGCCGTGAACGTTCTGGGCGGTGAAAATGTGCTCCTGATGGGCGGCGGCGGCGCGTATGCAACCGGATCCAATGGCCTCGCTTCCAAAGTGATGGCTCAAGCCAACGTTGACGGTACTGCGACGCTCATCGTGCAGAACGGATCCGTGGATGGCCTCTACGGCGGCGGCATGGCGATTGACGACACCAATTCAGAAGCGGTGAATGCGGTCGCCAACACGAAGGATGTGGTCATTGCGGTAACGGGCGGCGAAGTTAACCGCGCCAATATGGATGTGATTCTCAACACGGCCCACGGCAATAAACCCAACTCCGGTTTGCCGCCGAGCAATGGCTCTTACGCTCATGAATCGGCAGATCTGGCTAAAACGACCGATGCTGCCATTCTCGGTGCAGGCGTGGCGACAGGTGCAGGTGCGAGCGTTGCTACTGAGACGGTTAAGATCAATCTGACCGGCGGCACGGTTAACGGCAGTGTTTTTGGCGGCGGTGCGGCGACCATTGGCGGTTCCTCCAAGGTAACGCAGGCAGTTATTACTGTAGATGGTTCCGCTGTCAGCGGCAGCGTCTATGGCGGCGGTTTGGCGGGCAGCACGAATAACAGCGGTTACACAGGTTCTGACGCTTATAGCCGCGCCGCTTCGTCAGTGGAAACCGCGACCGTGAATTTGGTCAGTGGTTCCGTGACGGGTGACGTCTATGCCGGCGGCTATCTCTATGAGGGAAGCAATGGTGCTCAATCCACTGTTACAGAGGGCACGATCAATCTCTATTCGGCCGACGTGTTTCAGGGGCAAAAGCTTTCCGGCAATGGTGCTCAGGCGGCAGCTTTGAATGTTGGCCGCTTCTCGAAGGACTTTGAGAAGACGGTCAAGCTGGAAGGCTTCACGACTATTACTGGTTCGGGCGGCGATCTGACGAATTTAGAGTTTTCGTACGGGGACAAGAATGAGAGCACGATTGCGGGCGGTTCATTCTTCTTCACTGGCGTTGAACCCAACGCCGCAAACAGCGGGAAGACTTTGTCGATCGGCAGCAAAACTGCCCCGGCTGCTGCGGCTTTCGCCGACATTGCCAATGCCGGCAAGGTTATGGTGACCCCCGGCAGTACGCTGGGGTTGGGGAACGGCGCAGGCCTCTTCTCTCAAACCAAAGGGGCGGCTGCTTTGACGAGCAATACACCTGTGGTCTATGCGAGCGGCAATGTGAATCTCACTGGTTCGACCATCCTTGCCGGTGCGGGGACTGCTTCAGCTGGGCTGGTTGTTCATAACGGAACACTGGTGGTGGACGCCGCAGGGAAGACCAATATTACGAATGGGACCGTGACGCTGGAAGGGGATTCGATTCTTTACTTCCATAACGTCGGCGTCAATTTGGCTGACGGCGAAACCACGCAGACGGGCAGCCTGACGCTTGCGGATGCGCCCAGCACCGTGAAAGTCGACAACATTCTGTGGAAGTATGTCTATGGAACGGATACCTACACGCTTGCGCAGAAGTCTGCCGAAGAAGTTGCGCAGACAACCGGCATCAAGACTGCCGGCGTGATTGACTTCTACAACCGACTGCCGAGTGTGTCGCCCTTAAAGGACCGTATCAAGGATGAATTCTTCCTCGGCGAAGCCAATTTGAAAGGCGGGATGAATCTTGCCGCTGCTGCGGGCGTTCAGGCAGCCGCTCTGCAGGGGCTGGGTTTAGCAACGGATACTGCACAGAAACGTGCATCACTTTCGCAGACCTTTGTCGACGGGGTTACGAGTTTCGCCGAAGTTTCCGGCACGCGTCTGGATTTGGGCGGCAATTCGTCCATGAATGAGATCAATGCTGAACTCGGAGGCGTGATCGTCGGCGGTGAGTGGACGAGAAGCGACATGACGTTCGGCGGGCTGGCCAATCTGGGTTCCGGCAGCGTACGCGGTCAGTCGGCCAATGCCGGCGTCAAAAATGATGTCGACTACTACGGCGCGTCGCTCTATGCGGGCAAACGCTTCGGGCAGTTCAACATTGTCGGGCAGGCCGGTTATCTGCGTACCAGCAACGATCTCACGGATTCCTCTGTCGGCTATGCTAAGGCCGACAGTGTGAAGACCAATGTCTGGACTATTGGGGTTCGCGGTGAGGCTGCGGTTCAGCTTTATGAGAATTCAAAACTCATTCCGTATGTCGGGCTCAACTATGTGCGTCTGAACACGGATGACTACACCGTAAGCAACGGCACTCATGTTTCGAGCACTCATCAGAGTCTCTGGACGGTCCCGGTCGGGCTGATGTTCACGGGCAAGACGGCAGCTGCCTCCGGGTGGACTCTGCAGCCGCTCTTGGATGTCGCCTATGTTCGATCCTTCGGCGACAAGGATGTCGAAGCAACGACGACTTGGGGTTCTACTGTCGGATCCGTCAATATGGTTGTTTGGGCAGAAAATGTTCTACGCTCGCGCGCAGGCATTGAAGCCCAGAAGGGCGCGCTCAGTCTGGGCATTCAAGGCGGAGCCGCCTGCGGCAGCGACAATATGAGCAGCTTCTTCGCTCAGGTTTCGGCTCGCTACAGCTTCTAAAGAGAACGGCAGGAACCTTCTTAAGGAGGAAGGTTCTTATTCCAAACTCCCGAACGACTTGATCCTATTCCATAGGGCATGAGTCTTCGGGAGTTTTGTTTTTTCCCCGAGAGAGCCATTAGAGCTTGATGCGGGGAGCTGAGATTGCCGCATACAAACGTCTTTTTTGCCCGTAGGGGCAGGGTTGTATGCAATGAAGTCGGTTCGCTCGGATGTGCGATCTCAGAAGCAATGCCTCAAAGGTGGTGGATGCCTAGGTCGTTTGACCATCTTGCAGTATCTGGAGCAGAGCGTATGATGATTTAAGAAAACGTATGAATATCTGCTCTCGAGCAGTATTCAAAACATTTATCTCCTCTCAGAAGGCATCGAGCAATGAAGCTTCAACTTCAATTCAGCACAATTGCCGCAGCTGCGGTTCTTTCGCTTTCAAGCGCTGTCGCTTGGGCACATTTCGGGATTGTGATTCCAGAGCATTCCGCCGTTTTGGAACAGAAGGATGCAAATGTGCATTTCACTATCGCCTTTGCTCATCCGATGGAGCGCAACGGGATGACAATGGCTAAGCCCGATGCTTTCTATGTCGTTCAGGACGGACGAAAGACGGATCTTTCGGGTTCACTCAAGGCTGACAAGCTTTTTGAAAAGGCTTCTTGGCAGGCAGACTACCGTTTCGCGCGTCCCGGGGTTTATCAATTTGTGGTTGAACCCAAGCCTTACTGGGAACCTGCGGAAGACAAGTTCATCGTGCATTACACGAAAGTGATTGTTCCTGCCTACGGCGATGAGGATGGCTGGGATAAGCCTGCAGGCGTTAAAACTGAAATTGTTCCGCTCACACGGCCTTTTGCCAACTATGCCGGCAATACTTTCCGCGGTCAGCTTCTGGTTGACGGCAAGCCCGCGGCAGGGGCAGACGTCGAGGTGGAGTACTTTAATCGCGACGGCAAATACGAGGCTCCCAATGACTACTTTGTCACTCAGGTCGTGAAAACCGATGCTCAAGGGATCTTCGCTTTCACTGCGCCGTGGGCCGGCTGGTGGGGCTTTGCTGCGCTCACGGACGCTGACTATAAGCTCAAAGAAGCCGGCGCTGAGAAGGATGTCGAGCTCGGGGCCGTGCTTTGGACGGAATTCACCGCACCGCTGGTGAAGTGAGCCATCATGCATATCGCCGAAGGTGTTCTTTCCGCGCCAGTGCTCATTGCCGGCGCGGCTGCGGCTGCGGCAGGCATCGCCGTCGGATTAAAGCGCCTTGATGAGTCCCGCCTCATGACTGCGGGGCTCGTTGGCGCCGCTTTTTTCATCGCTTCCCTGATTCATGTGCCGATAGGCGTGTCAAGCGCTCATCTGCTGCTTTGCGGACTTGTCGGCGTGATGCTGGGAGTCTCTGCCTACCCTGTGATTTTTACAGCGCTTTTGCTGCAGGGAGTGCTCTTTGAATTTGGCGGGCTCACCGTGCTCGGCGTCAACACAACTACGATGGGAACCGGCGCATTGGCTGCAGGCATGCTTTTCCATGCGTTGGTTCACCCTGGCGTATCGCGCCGGCGATTGATGATTGCTGGCGCTTTAGCGGGCGCAGCAGGCGTTTTAATTGCGGCACTGATGACCGCCTGCGCATTGGCATTCTCGAGCGAAGGTTTCGTTGCTTCGGCGGCTGCGCTCCTTGCGGCACACGTCCCCATTATGGCGGCGGAAGCCGTGATTACCGCTCTTGTGGTCGATATGATCGCTCGAACTTATCCTGAACTGCTTCATCTTGGTGAAGAGAGGCCCTTGTGAACACATCAAAAATCGCAGCCGGAGCGCTTGCGCTTTTGCTTTGTGCGGGTGCGAACGCACACCGCGTGAATATTTTTGCTTGGATTGAAGGTGATCAAGTTGTCACTGAATCCAAGTTTTCCAGCGGCAGCCGGGTGCAAAAGGGAGCCGTTACGGTGAAAAATGCCGCCGATGGTTCTGTTTTGGCGGCCGGCGTCACGGACGATGCCGGGGTCTGGCGGTTCGATGTCACTGACGCGATGCGTCATGCGCCCAAAGGCCTAGAGTTGGAGATCAACGCAGGAGAGGGCCATCAGAATCAATGGTCGATTCCCGCTGATGAGCTTGCTGCGGCCGACGGAGCCGGCGCATCCAAGCTCCCGGCAGCTGCTCCCGTCAGCACGCAAATGACTCAGCCAGCTGCACCGCCGAAAAAAGACAGTGCTGCGGCGGCTATGAGTGAGGCCGAGCTTGAGGCGGTCTTCAGCCGCGTTCTCGATAAGAAGCTTGCACCGGTTTATCGAGAGTTAGCGCTGAGTCACGATAAAACGCCCGGGATCCCGGAAATTGTGGGCGGAATGGGCTGGCTGATTGGCTTGGGCGGCATTGCCGCATGGGCTCGCCGTCGGCGGTCATAAGCATGCGTCTCACTTTGTCTCCGGCATTGCGGCTTGCCGTTCCGGGTATCCTTGGGACGGCAAGTGCTTTCCTGACCACGCTGTCGGCGGCGGAAGCGGCACTCTTGGGAGCCGTTGTGATCCGTCTAGCCGCATGGTTTAGCGGCGAACCACTTCGTCTTCGGCGGCTCGCCGCCGTGAACGGTTTTCTGATTCTGATCTGGTGCTTCACGCCCTGGAGCACGCCTGGAGTGACGGTTGCTTCAGCGGGTGTCTTTGATATTACGAAGGAGGGGCTCCTGCTATCGCTTCTCGTCACGATGAAGTGCAATGCAGTTTTTCTGCTCTTCGATGCGTTTGTTCCCGGTATGCGGCTCACGGAAGTGGCTTCCGGTCTGCGGGCTGCTCGTCTGCCGATGAAGCTGGTGACGCTTTTGCTTTTCATGACGCGTGAGACGGAACTGCTCAGCCGTTCGTACCGTTCACTTTCGGAATCTGTTCAGCTCCGAGGTTTTCGGGCTTCTATGAATAAGCATTCTTACCAAACGCTTGCAGCCTTTATCTCGACACTCTTTATCCGGGCATATGCAAGAAGCCGTGTGCTCAATGAGGCGCTGATTCTTCGGGGATTCTCTGGGCACTGGCCAGTCCCTGCAAGCGGATTGAAGAATGCCGGTGAAGCGGGACTTCTTGTTCTGACGATTGGCCTTGCTTTGCTGCTTCTCGTCTGGGATTTCGTTTCATGATGCAGACTGCGCTTCTTGAGGTGAAGAACCTTTCCTTTTCACGCTCAGACCGCGTGATTTTTCGCAATGCGGCATTCTCACTGGCTCCAAAGGAATCGCTCGGCCTCTGTGGTCCGATCGGCTGCGGGAAGACCACGCTGCTGAGAATCCTCACGGGACTCGAGCGCCCGCAGACGATGTCTCTTTCGCTGGAAGGCGTGCCGGTAACTGCACAGAAAGACTTTCAAAGACTCAGAAGAAAAGTGGGCTACGTGCTGCAGAATCCGGACGATCAGCTCTTTTTCCCGGAGGTAATTGAAGACGTCATGTTCGGGCCGCTGAATCTCGGTCTCTCATACGCTCAAGCGCGCACTCGTGCATTGGATGTGCTGTCGATGCTTGGAATAGCAAATCTTGCCGAGGACATCTCTTTTCGGCTCTCCGGCGGGCAGAAGCGGTTGGTCTCCATCGCCTGCATCCTTGCGATGGAACCCGAAGTGATTCTTTTGGATGAGCCGACTACGGCGCTCGACCCCGCATCGGTCGATCGTCTCACCAAGACAATCGAGTCTTTGCAGATCGCCAAGCTAATCGTCAGTCATGATTTCGCATTTCTCAAACGTGTCTGCGGCCGAATGGTGACGATTCGCGACGCTCAAATCTTGGCATTGGAATAAAACAGAGGGTATGGCGCTCACTGGGCAGAGACGGTCGAGTGCAGAAAATGTGCTTTCGCCGTAGCGCTGGAAATGCTCTGCGTTCCCACAAAAAGACAATGGTGTTTGGCAGGCGCATTCAGCCAGTGCCGGCAATCTGAGGAGATGCTGGATTCAGCCTTCAGTTCAATGCGGCAGTGATCTGGGCTTTCCGGCTGAGGAAGGCTTTTATTCTCAATGCCGGCCTGACAATCGTCGTGGAGCGTTTGGCTGCTCCCAACAGGACTCGCGTCATTTGGTCAGTCAGAGTGAAGCTTTTCGGCTTTGCAAGCAGGCGGGAATGTCAGCGTACTGAGGCAACGGCGTGAATGACGCTTTTCTGAGGATGTCTTGAATGATTCATGGAGAATAAATAATAAATTCATAAAATTGTAAATATTGATGTCTGTTGATTCCCATGTGAGTCAGCCGTCCGAGCAGTCTGCAGGCTGTTTGCTGGTCAAAATATTTTGCCGGAGGCTAGATAATGATTTTTATAGTGAAATTGATCAGTCACCGCTGTGTATTTATCAATTGAAATATATACAATAATGGATGAAAACGGATTTTCAGCAACGTATACTAATTAATTTAATTAAATGAAATTTTATTCAGTCAATGAATAAGTAATTTCACCAAGATTACAACTGACAATTTTAGACTGTGATGAAAACAACTGATGCCGTTTTGTTTAATCCTAGTCGCAGTCTCAGATGGATGAAATAGGAAAGGCAGAGTAATCAGATGTATACGAAAAATTTGGAAGAATGAAAGGTCCTTCCGGGAATGTGTTTCAAAGATGAATTGAGAATGCACTATTCATATAATGCGAACAATTCTCAATATCAATTTATTTATTGATAGTAAACATCTGATTCGCTTAACCCGACAATGCCTATAACTTTTATTTCTTCTGCCGCCCATACGAAAAGATTAACGGCCCAATGGAGTTTCAAACATTCCGCCGTCATGGCAGCCCTGCTGATGGCGTGCTGCAGCGCTCAGGCACAGAATGCGCGTATGGATGAAGATCCAGCATCTGATGACGCTATTGAATTAAAGACGACTTATGTGCGGCCGGAATATGTAGAAATCGAACGACTGCGTGAAACAAAGGAAATTATTGTCATTCCAAAGGAAGATATTGTTGAGCGCGGCAACAGAACAATTTCCGATGTGCTTGAAGGCGTGCCCGGTGTTTCCGTTAATACGAGCGGGTGGGGCAGCATCGATTTGCGCGGTCAGGGCAATGATACGGCTAACCGAAATCTTCAGGTGATGCTCGATGGTGCGCCCATTACGACCTTGCTGAATCATCCTCACTCTACGAACTATGACGTCGTTCCCGTAGAGGAACTCGAACGCATTGAAATTATTCCGGGCGGCGGCAGCGTCCTTTATGGTTCGGGCACAGCGGGCGGCGTGATTAACATCACAACGAATCTTCGTTCGATGAAGGATCCGAAAACGTCAGCCTTCGGCGAATGGAATTCAGACGGATATCGTATCGGCGCGAGCGTGGGGGCTCGGCTCAATGAAAAATTCTCTTTCTTAGGCACCGCTTCAAAAATTGATCGGGATCTCTACTTCAAGAATACGTATCGCAATTCGAATTATTACTCTGCCGGTATTCGATGGGATTTAACCGAAAAGCAAAGTCTCACGCTTCGTGCCAGCCGACTTGAAGAGGATTCTCAGTTCATCAAAACGGCTTCTGCCAGAAACATTCAAAAATACGGGAAAGACTACGTCCCTCCATGGACTACGCAAACCGTTGGCGTGGACGAAAATGGTCAGCTTATTAAACGCCGAGTTAGGGGTTATCTGAACGGAGATCGCGCGATCAACAGCTATAACCTCAGCTATGCCAACGATCTCACGGATAGACTGCATTTGACGGCGGATAGTTTTTACAGCGATGGGTATTTCTCCAACAATCAGTTCGGGGATCAGATCATCGATCAGGAAAGCAAGGGCCTCAAACTGAAATTGGATATAGATTATCTTGAAGGCAGCGATCTGCTGCTTGGGTTTGACTACACCAAGCAAAGTGCTGACTTTAACTACATCGGTTCATGGAAGAAAGACAGCAGCGGCAAGTATTATGGTGAGCCCTACAGCTTCCTTTACGACAAAACAGTCATCGCGCTATACGGTTTGAATACCTTGAAGTGGGGCGACTTCAGCTTTACCCAGGGGCTGCGCCGTGAGCTCACTAAATGGGGATATGACAAAACGGGCAACAGGATTGCCGGCGCAGATACCTCAGATCGCTGGAATACGGCGTTGGAATTGTCGGCGGCTTGGCGGTACCGCGATACCGGCAGAATTTACGCTCGGTATGAGCGCGGCTATACCGTCCCTGACGGTCTGATGATTGCAGATCAAGCGGTTGTCAACGGGGACAGGGTTTATAAAATCACCAATGCCGAAGATGAAAAGTACGATATGTACGAGATTGGTCTTCGCGACAAGGTCGCCTTCTCAACCGTCAGCGTTTCACTCTGGATGTCGAACACCAACAACCAGCTGTACCGAATGTATGTCAGGGGACTCAGTGATGCTCGGACGCTTAATTTGCTTCAGACGCGCCGTTGGGGGGCTGACGTCAGCCTTCAGCAGACGATCGGCAGGCTGACGCTTACGGAATCGTATTCATGGCTTAAAGGAAGGTCTGACTATACATCTGCCGGCAGTCGATTCATGGATGAGGTCGGCAAGGACAAAATCGATTTCACGCGGAGCGGTCTGCAGAAAGTGCCGCAGCACTCTCTGTCGGTGCTTGCAAAGTACGACTTCACAGACAACTTCTCCGGTGACGTTCGCTATACCTACTATGGGAAATACAACAATTTCCTCTCAGATGCTGAAAAGGAAACGGACGGTATTGTCAAGTCCAGACAGATCGTCGATACAAGCCTGCATTTCAAACCTAGGGAGCATTTGGAAATTTATGCCGGCGTAACGAATCTCTTCAACGAGAAGTACTACGACTACGTATCAATCGGGAGCTGGTCGCTGATACCAGGACGTGAGCGGACTTATTTCGTTGGCCTGCGCGGCACGTATTGATCTCATTCAGTGCGAAGGAGGTGCAATAGCACCTCCTTTCGACGTCAGATCTTTTTTTGGGAACGCTGTCTCATGTCTCAGTTTATTCAAACCTTCCTGACGGGAGGGTTCATGATGTGGCCGCTGTTGGCGGCCTCCATCGTTACGATCGCCATCGCCGTCGAACGAACAATTTTCTACCGACGCTCCGCATCCGATATGCAGGTGCTTCAAGGTGAATTTCTGTCAGCAGTACGTGCTAAAAATTTTGATGCTGCAGCCGCACTTTGCAAAAAAGCAGGAGGCACCGTCGGTGCAGTTCTTGAAAAGGCCATTGCAGAGCGCAATGCCGTGATCAATGCTGAGCAGTATCTTTCCGGAGCTGCGGCTTACAGCGCAGCGCGGCTCAAGGATCATCTTAACTATGTGAGTGCGATCGTAACTTTGGCTCCTTTGATGGGGCTTTTAGGAACCGTGACCGGCATGATCCGATCATTTGACATCTTATCGATCTCTGAAGGACAGCCGTTTGCTATTACCGGCGGTGTTGCGGAAGCTTTGGTCGCAACGGGGTTCGGGCTTCTCGTCGCCATTATTGCAATGCTGGTTTATGTCTGGCTTTCTCAGCGGGCCAACCGAATTATTGAAGACCTTGAGGCTGCGGCAAGTGCTTATCTCGCCTGTCTTTCGGAGAAGTAAGGCATGCGCATCAACAGTCTCAAGGAGGACAGGAAACCTCTGCTGATGATCATTCCGATGATCGACATCATCTTTTTCCTGCTGGTGTTCTTCATGATGTCGATGCTGACCATGGTGACGCAGAAAACCATTGCCCTTAATCTCCCTAAGGCGACCATCGCAAAAGTGGACACCACCAAAACAGTCCCCGTGTCAATCACAGAGGACGGGCGTCTTTTCCTTGAGCAGAATTTGGTTTCAGAGGAGGAGTTAGCTCGACGGCTTGTGTCTTTAAAGACTGAGAACGAGAAGCTCACTGTGGTGCTGCGCGGCGATGAAAAAACCGACTACGGCACGGTGGTTGGCGTTATGGATGTCATCGCCGCACAGGCATTGAACGAGTCTCCATAGCAACCGAGGGACGACGCTGATGAGTCCGAAGCCACTTTCCTGGCAGGCGGCATTGAGCGCTTCTGTCGTTATTCATGCTTTATTGGTCGGAGGTATCGGTCTTATCTTTTTCCAATCCGCGCCTGTCGGCGGATCCGGCATGCTTACCGTTGATCTTGGCGGCCCTGCAGGGAATGCCGGCGGTTTGGGAGATATGCATCAAGACGGCCGACTTGGCAACGGCGGGGCAGGCGGGGACGGCGCAAAATCCCATTCCAAGGACAGGCGCTTGGAACCGACTGATGAGCCCGAAAAGTCATTGGCCCCAAAAACAGAGGGAGAGACACTGGACGAGCCTCCGAAAGCCGCTGCCGCTGAGACTTCATTGGATTCGAAGCCCACTCCCAAAGCGCCTGAGCTGACATCGACACAGCCAACAGCAGATTCGGGGGATGAGCAGGTGAAGTCTGCGCAGGCAAAGCCTATTCTCAAAAGGCAGAATCCTCAGCCCCAAGTTTCCGAAAACATAAAGCCGGTCAGCAAACCCAAAAGAGAAAACTCGGAAGGCAAAGCTTATAAAGGCGAAACCCAAAAGCCCGCGCCGCTTAAAGAAAAAGCTTCCGCTTCCGAAACGGATGGTAAAGACGGCAAGACTAAGCATGTCAACGCAGGCTCCGGCGGTGCAGTTGGAGCGAGCGGAACGGCTGACGGCAAAGCTCAGACTGAAGGATCCGGAGTGGGGGATGGGCAAGGAACGGCTTTCGGCAGCGGCAATTTCATTGCGAACGGTGACGGCTCCTATACGGCATTGGGTTCCGGCGGCATCTCGTACAAAATCCTTTCGGAGGCAACGCCAAGGTATCCGCGGGCAGCTCGTTCCATTGGATTCAACAAGGTCGTACGGGTGCGGGTGAAATTCTTGGTAGGACTCGACGGACAGGTTGAAACCACAGAGATATTCACCCGAAATATCCCGGATCTAGGTTTCAAAGAGGCTGCTGTCGAGGCAGTAAAGAAAATGAAGTTTGCACCTATTTATCATCAAGGGCGTAACATTAAGGTTTACTTCCAAAAAACTATTGTGTTTCAACCTTAAATTTTCGTCGCGCTGCTTCCTTTATTTGTGAACAGCACGGCAACCTGTTCCAAAGCATTTTCCGAGCCATAAATTAAAAAACAGGCTCCGGCAGATTCTGATGCCTGACTGCACCTTCAATGCTCTGAGGGGCAGATGGCTGTACTGCGTGCAAACATAACCAGCACCAAATTGCAGACGTATCGCGGATGCGGCACTTAACTGTGCTCTTCTAGTTTACACATTTTGGCTGCGGCAACTATTTTAAAGATTGGAACCCTGAATCTGTCGGGTATCTAAGGGAGTTGTATGCACGTTCTTTGCCGCAGTAAGATGATTAAAACGGTATACAAATGAGCCAAAGAACAAATAATATTTAAAATATAGGAACGCAAAATGGTTCTGTATGCGGCATCAACTACTGAGTGCTGCCTGTTTATATAGTGTAAGCATCACATGGTCGGATTGATGTTTATTGAGCGAGAAGCATGAATCTTTAGATTTTGACTTATCCATGGATATTAAATCATATTCGTTTAAGATCCAATTGATCGATCTGTCGCTAGTTAGAATTTTTATATTATGTGCTTTTGAAGGTGAAGATAGGTGATGAGAGGGTAATAGAATTAAGTCGAGATATAAAACATTTTATGCAATGTTTAAATTTGATTTTGGATTATCTTATGACAGTAAGTATTAAGAAGCAAATTATAATTCTCATTTTGGCGGCTTTTTCCCTGAATGGAGCATGTGGGATATTGGATCCTAAAGTTGATGCTGCTGTTAAGGGACTCAGCCCTTTGAATTGGCCTCTGACAGTTAATGATCTTGAGTTGTGGAATAAAGAAAATTTAGTTGTTGCCAAAAATGAAAAAGAGCTCCTTGCTCATTATATGAGATATTATCATGCTAAATCTTCTTCATTGAAAAATGAATTCTATGATGGATTTTTATCTCGCTTCTGGGGATATTTTGTTTCGTGTGTGGCATCTAATCCATTTCATAAACAAGAAATATCTGTATTTGATGTCGCCTATAATCATAGTTTTGATATGGAGTATTTTTATTTTTTGTACGGTCTTCCTGGCGGCAATGCTTGGTCCGTTGATTCTAAAAAAATCGATGAAATCAGAACTAATTTCTACACAATGATTAAAGCTTACCCTAAGCTGAAGGATTATATGACGCCGGAAATGTATAAATATCATCCTTTAATGTTTGCGAATAAAGTTTTCCCTCACCGATTAGAGGTTTGTGTCAATCGATCTGGGAAAGTTTTCGCACAAATGCAAGAAGCTCAATCCTTTAATGAGGACCCGCTTAATAAAGCTAAAGGGCTGAAATATCAATTTCAATATGAAGGAACGCTCAATCGTAGACTTGCATATAAGTTATATGACACCCTTATTAGAAAGGATGAGGATGTTAGTCAATATGTATATGAATACAGTCTTAAGGGGGCGAAAAAATAATGTAGACTGATGGTAATTCTTGTGTGTGAGTGAATGGCCTTGAGTTTTAGGTGTTCGCCTTTTGTTATATGTGTTTTTAGAGAAATCAAGGCGTCGGATAAGTTTTAAATGTTTGAATCGATGATTGCGATTGCGCCCCTTTTTTATTAAAGAAGATAAAATCTGGTTTTAATCAAAGCAAAAGTGTTCTGAATATTCGTAATTGATAGTAATGCGTATATAAGAGTTTTTCGTGCTATAGGAATGAATTTTCTATTGCTGGGGTATGTTGAAGACAACACCGTTGGAAACGGTCATTTCACAGGCTTTAATAAGCGGCAGCATTGTGCAGCGGCGTCTGCGACGGCTTGGAGCACAGCTTCGGCTGCCTGTCAGCTGAGATTGAATAAATCTTCGATATGGGAAAAGTTGAGTCGCTTCTAATGGTTGGTATTTTCGAAAAATAATGCCAGGTCGTGCATCTGACAATTCATCCAGAAATCCAAGAGATCAGAGAACGTTGAGGGCATTCATTGCAGCCCAATGGACTGCGAATGAGGAAGGTTAGAGAGGGGGCAAAGCAATTTCGGGCCGTGAGGACCTCCTGATTTCTGCTGGAGGCCGCACAGGCTGATTCCCCACTTTGGCACATCTCAAGAATGCCTGCGGGAGGGGTGCATGTTTGTCAAGCGATGGAGCCGGAGTCGTCTGGACCCTGACCGCAGACGTGCTGCGTCAGAAAATGATTTATAGCGGGCGCGACAGCCGCTCGGTCTTGCGCGAGCCCAAGGCGGAGCGGCAAAGCGGCGGTCTGACAGGATCAAAACGCCGTTACTTCAGCGGTTAGTCGGCCAATACATCGCTCCATGCTTCAAGTATTTCATGGCGTCTCAAGTCGAGCGCATGACAGTAATACGGTGCGCCGTAAATGCGCCCATTCTTTACCGCATTGCATTCGGCGAATTGGGGGTGTTTCCGGATGAATTCAGCTGTTTTTTGGCCGCAAGCGGCCGCATCGCCGGTATAGACGATGAGGTCCGGGTTCTTTTCGAAGAGGTCGGCGAGGTCATCGAGTTCCTGAATGCCAGGGATGCGTTCTTCGGCATTTGGCCGAACATTGATGTTCTCTATTGCAAAAGTGTTTGTGAGCAGTTGAGAGAGTGCACTGCGTTCAGAGATCCGGAAGACATAGCTTTCATGGCGAACCGGACTGCGGATCGCCAGAAAAATTGCGGCCTTTTGTCCCTTACGAATGGATTTGCGCACATCGTCGAGTGCTGCCAGTCGTTCCGTTCGTTCACGAATAATGCGTTCGGCTTGTTTTTCCTCGCCGAAAAGTTTGCCGGCACGGCGCAGAACCGATTCCGTTGATCCCCGCACGTCAAGAATTTTGACTGAGATGCCTTCTTTTTCGAGTGCTTCTCGGCCCGCTGCAGGATTGAAGTCGGCAGATCCGTTTTCTTCAAGCACCACAAAATCGGCTTTCATGCGCCGCACCGCCGGCATGAGCACCTGTGTTGGGTCATTCAAAAAGCACGAAACGCATTCAAGGTGCTTTTCCATCGGATGGAGAAGTTCCATGGATGGTACGTCGCCGCCAATCAAGCCGCGGCCATAGATGCGCAGTGCACCGAGATATTCAGCGGCGGCATCGCCGACGATGATGATGTTTTCACATCTGGGAAACGGAATGAACGGATTGCCCATGAGCTGGTCCTTGGAGGTTGATGATGTGGTCCGCAAGCGGCCAAAGCGATTGCTGATGTGTGACGAGAAGGATTGCGGTCTGAGGGAGTTTCGCCTTGAGCAAGGCAATCATCCAGTGTGCATTGACCGGATCAAGGCCGCTCGTCATTTCGTCGAGAAGCAGGATGTCAGGTTTGACAATAAGAGCCCGCAGCAAAGAAAGCCGCTGCTGTTCACCGCCGGAAAGCAGTGCAGACCAGTCGCCCGAGTCGTAAAGCTTTTCTTTGAGATGGTCGAGGTGTGCGGCACTGAGCAGTTCCTGCGCTGCCTGTTCCGTGATCGTTTCAGGACTTTGCGGATAGGTGAGCGCAGCGATGAGCTCTCCTTTTGGCAAATAAGGCTGCTGCGGCATCCAGAAGATGGATCCGCGTTCAGAGAGTTTACCTTCGTAATTTCCGGCGAAACCTGAAAGGACTTTGAGAAGCGTGGATTTTCCGATGCCAGATGGGCCGCAGACGATGGTGAAGCTGCCCGGGACGAGTTTGAGATGGACGGGCACGCGGCTGATGTTTTTTCCGTTTGGAACGATGAGATCAAGGGCCGCGGTGAGACCAGTGCATGAATTGTCCTGACATCGTTTCTCCAAAGCTTGGCGTTGATCGTCCGCTTCGGAGAGCCCTGCTTCAAGACGGCGAAGACGCTCATAAGCGGCCGCAAGGGCAGCCAGATCGTCGTAGGACATGATGATCCATGAGAGTGACCGTGCCACGTCATTGAAGGCGCCCCTGATCTGCATGAGTCCGCCCAATTGGATGATGCCGGCGAAAAAACTCGGCAGCGCGAAAAAAATGGGAGCGAGGTGTGTGAATTGTCCGACGCCGACCGTGAAGAGGTTGAGGTCTCGCTTTCGTTTTACCAACGCAATGAGGACAGAGAGAAGCTGCCGGAAGCGCTCGACCAGACCGGCTTCCTCCACAGCCTCAGCATGAGCCCCGGCGATGGCATCTGCATGACGGCGTTTTTCCATCAAGGCAGCACGCAGATTCGCCTCCATATGCTGAGCATTGATGTTGAGGCCTTTAAGCTTGTGTCCGATGAGGTGTGTAATCCATGTAGCAACGATCGTATAGAGGATGCAGACCCAGAACATGTAGCCGGGGATCGTGATGCCGAACAATTCAGCAGAGCCTGAGAGCTGCCAAAGGATGACTGAAAAACTGCCGATCGTGAGCATGGCGTCGTAAAAACTCACCAGAAGATCGACGGAAAGATTGACGAGCTGCCGAACATCCTCCGTCACGCGTTGGTCTGGGTTATCGGGTTCTCGGCCGCTCTCGCGCAGCAGATAGTGAGCGCTTTCCGGAGATAGCCAGCGTTTGAAGAAAATCTGCGTAAGGTCGCGGCGCAGCGCAAGCGCCAAGCGGTCCTTGACATAGCCAGCCCAGACGAGCAGTACGATGATGACGGCGGCAAGCCCTATGAAATAAAAAAGTTCTCGGAAGATCGCATCGCGATTGACCGCCTGAAGTGCGTTAAAGAACCGTCCGTTCCAATCGTTATAGAGAACAGCAAGCTTGATATTGAATGCGTATGCCGCAAGAACGATGGCAAAAAGTCCCCACAAGCGCCATTGACTGCGGGTAAAAAGATACTGCGTGATAAGACGGCATAAGCCGCTCGGACGCGGATTAAGGAACATGCTTGTGCTTGAATGGTGCTGTGCCGAAAGCGGTTCGGGGAGACCGCTTTCGGCAGACTTTTTCAGGTGAAATTAGAACTGGGCCGAGAGCCAGGCACGGAAGCCTCGAGCATAACCCACGTTGTTCTCACGCATGCCGAACAGCGCAACGTACTTCTCATTTGTCAGGTTAGTGACGGCGAGACCTGCCTGAATGTTGAAGTAATTCGGAATCTTCGGCGTCCAGTTGATGCCTACGGAGTGCAGGGTGTAGTCATCCAAATGGGTTGCTGCATATCCTGGGAACGGAACGGTATCGCCGCCCTTGGCCCAATGGAGCCGGTACCAAGGCTCAAGTTGGGCAGCTGCAATTTTGTAGCTCAGCCGCAGATTGGCGCTCTGAGGCGTAACTCCGCCCAGCCGTTCGCCGGTTTCCTTATCTTCAGAATGCAGATAACCGTATGAAGCGGAGGCTTTAAAACCGTTGAGTTCATAGGTGCCGGAGAGCTCAGCACCCTTGTTGACAACGTGGCCGTAGTTCACCGTTTGGTACTTGATCGGTCCGACCATGCCGCCTTGCCACCATTCGAGCATATTATCCTGAACCGAAATGAAGTCCTTGACGTCGTCATAGAAGATCGCAACTCGCCAGGAAAGATGGTCATTCTCAGTGAGAAGATCGCCGAACAGGCCGCTCATGCCGACTTCGTAGTTCGTGGATTTTTCAGGCTTCAGATTGGGATTATTGATGACCTCAACATTCTGACCATAGTCTGTGCTGTAGAAGTACATTTCATCGAGCATTGGCGGACGGTAACCGGTATGTACGGACCCCCAGACCAGCAAAGATTCATAGGGCGTCATCTTCAGCGTGATGCCAGGCGTTACTTTGGAGTCGGAAAGCGAAGGGAAACCGGTATTCGATTCGCGCTTGAAGTAGTTGAAGCGTACGACGGGTACCACGGAGAAAAGGCCGTTGATCTTATATTCGTCCTCAACGAAGAAGCCGCCGTCAAAACCGTCAGCGTCCGGACGAGTTGAATCTTTGTCCCATTCGTTTGTCGTTTGATCTAAAACTAAGCCGCTTTGCGATGTCTTTGAAAAATCGAACCCATAGGTGACGGCATGCCGGCCGAGTCCGCTAAGGTAGGAGGTGTTCTGCACATTTCCGCTCACGGAGTCGAATTTATCTTTGGAATTGATGCCGCGCCAAGGATCAGGATTGACGTAGTGGAATTTGGAGTGGGCGTATTGAAGGGCTGCGGTGAGATTCCAGAGGTCGCCTCGTTCGAACTCCCATTTGCCGGTGACGCGTTGCTGTTCATAGCGATAGAACGTATCGCTTTCAGAATTTGCACGGTCAAAATTGTATGAGAGGCTCAGCACGTTGGCATCGTTAGGCATGAAGGAGGCTTTGCCGAATGCTGCTGTGCTGTAGGCATCGATATCGGCTTTGCTTCGTTTGCCGGTCAGTGAGTTGGTGGAAGCACCCGAGTCACGGCGTGAAACCCCAAAGACGACGTCCCACTGATTGGAGCGGCCGAATGCGTAAGCGCTCTTTTGCCATTCCAGATTGTCTGAGGTGTAGCCGGCCTTGACTTTGGCCCCAAAGTTTCGATCGGTTCCCTTCAGGAAATCATTGGCGTTCATTGTGGTGACGGCCAATGTGCCGCCAATACCGCCGTTGCCGTAAAGCGCGCTGCCGCCGCCGTGCTTGACTTCAACTTGTTTAAGAATTTCCGGATCAATGAAAATGCCGCTTGGACGGTTGCCGGCCATTGTTTGGTCGTCCTGACGCATTCCGTCAATCAAATACGTAATTTGAGAGGAGTTCGATCCTCGGATTGAAATTTGCGACGATATGTAGGCAAAGTCAAGAACGTCAACGTTAGGAATATCTAAAAGCAGTTCGCCCAAAGTAACAGGCTGATCTTCCTGAATATCCTGCTCTGTGAGCACGCTGAGTGAGCTTGCGGCCTGAGAGAGGGGCTGAGTGGTTCGGGTAGCCGTTACGACAATGGGCTGTGTATCAATGTAAGTCGCTTTGGGAGTCGAATCTTCAGCTGCGGCAGCACTATTCATTCCTGCAAATAGAAAAGATATCGTCAGTACGAGAGGACGAAATGAAAAATGGGGGGAGTGGTAAATATTAGAAGGGCTCATGCCAATCTCCGTTGACAAAGCAGTCTGCGTTTGTAGACTGCAGACAACCTTAATGATGAGAATGATTTGCATTATAAGGTGAGGTTGGCGAAGCTAACAGATTATTTTTATTGAGAAATTTTGATTACGGCGCTAAGTAATTGGTTAACAAAGGACAATAACGAATTTGAAATTAATCTGGAGTTTTGATGAAAGTGTTGGTTTTTTGCTCAACTTCAAAACCATTGATATCCAGTTATTTAGGCATTAATGCTGTTTATAGAAATAGTTTTGATAGTTTACCTTCTGAACTGATCGTCATTGCACATAACAATGATCGGCTAAGTGGCGATAGGGGAAATTTGTGGTGGGGGGGGCAACAATAGAATTTACTAATAAACTTGTAGTTTCGCTATTGTATTGATATTTGTGGAAAACAAGGAATTATTCAAATATTGACGGATTTGAATACTTCGATTACTCACCTAACATGCTGGCATCCCGTTCTTCTTCACGGCAGATCGGGCAGTGAGTTTGAGTGTCCTTCGATGTAAATATAGATGCCAGCAGCTCAAATCAATCCATCATCATCTGTACTAACTGCCGCAGTCAGCACTGAGCGTGAACGGCCTGACTTCCCTTCTGACAAGAAGCGCAGGGATGCGCTTGTCCTTTTTAACTGTGGGCTGGGCTATTCGAAGGTTGCAGACATCTTGGAGCTGAATCCCAACACGGTCCGTGACTGGGCAAAAAGCTTTTTGGCCGGCAAGTTTAAAACTGAGCTTTCAAAGACGCAGTTTCGCTATTCGGAAGATTTCAAGCTTCGCTGCGTGACCATGCGTCAGAGCGGCATGAGTTGGTCGGCCATTGAACGTGAAATGGGAGTTGCACAGGCTACTGTGCGTCGCTGGGTACGGGCAGCCGAAGCTAAAAAAACAGGCAAAGGAGATCTTGTCTGATGGCAGGTAGCAACATTACTTGCCGTCTTTTCGCCGCTTTTGAACGTTTCAAGAACCCGAATTTGATTCGATTGGCGAAGTATCTTCCCGCTTATAAGGGAAAGATCGGTCTGGCTGTCTGCTGCATGCTGACCGCCGGTCTTTCCTCATCGCTTATTGCGACCCTTTTGGGGCGGCTCACCGATGCTGGCTTTTATCAGCAGCAGGCTTGGGTGGTGCTTGCGGCTCCGATCGGGCTGATCCTCATTTCGCTTCTCCACGGCGGGAGCATGTTCGGCAGCAACTATCTGCTCGGGCAGGTCTCTCAGTCCATTTTGGCTGAGCTGCGACGCCAAATATTTCACCGCATGCTGCATTGGCCGGCAGAAACCTATCAGACGAATTCAACTGGTTTGGTGACTTCCAAATTCGTCTTTGAAGCGAACTTTGCGCTCAGCAATGCAGCCAAGTCTGCGATCACTCTGGTGCGGGACAGCATTCAGGTCGCTGCGCTCACAGTTGTTCTTTTCTGGCACAACTGGGAGCTTGCCATGATTGCCTTGGTGATTGGACCTTTTGTGGTTTGGCTCCTGCGATATATCAGCGCCAAGATGAAAAAGGTGATGAGCTCAAGTCAGGCCAACATTGCTGAGCTGTTGGTGCGAGTCAAGGAAACCTATGGTGCCGAGCGTTTGGTGAAGATCTCAAATGCTTACGAGCAGGAAACATCTCGCTTTGCCAGATTGAATGCCGACATTAAGGATCTGATGATTCGCATGACCAAGGCTTCATCCTTGGGGACGCCCCTCACGCAGCTTCTCTGCATGACGGGTATTGCCGTAGTGCTCACGATCGCGATGTACCAGACGCAGGCGGGTCTTCTCACAATTGGTGAATTCGTGACGTTTCTGGCTGCGCTTCTCCTCATCATGCCGCCTTTGAGACATTTGGCAGGCCTGAATGCATCTTTTGTGATGATGACGGTGGCCGCGGAAAGTCTCTTTGCAACACTTGACTTGCAGGAAGAGCCTGATCAAGGTACGGAGCAGTTGTCTAAAGACATAAAGAATGTTGTCTTTGACAGCGTCGGTCTGCGGTATCCGGGGGCAGAACGGGATGCTGTGGAATCGGTTTCCTTTGCCATTGAAAAAGGCAGGGCTATTGCTCTCGTTGGGCTCTCGGGATCGGGGAAGACGACCATCGTCAATATGCTTCCGAGGTTTTGGAATCCAACATCAGGACGGATTCTTATTAATGGCGTTGATGCACAACGCTATACCTTGTCAAGCTTAAGAAGCCAAATAGCCATCGTTTCGCAAGACGTGCTGATGTTTGACGACACGATTCGCGCAAACATCACTTATGGTTGTCCGAACGCTTCGGATGAAGATATTGGGCGCGCAGTAGCAGATGCTGCTTTAACCGACTTTGTGGAAAGTCTTCCGCAAGGGCTGGACACACCGGTGGGTGAGGCTGGAGATCGTCTTTCCGGCGGGCAGAAACAGCGGATTTCTATTGCACGAGCTTTCCTGAAGAACGCCCCCATTCTGATTCTGGATGAACCAACGTCTGCCCTTGACGGTGTGTCGGAAGCGCAGATTAAAGAGGCTTTAACGCGTCTCATGGCCGGACGCATCACGCTGATCGTTGCGCATCGCCTGACCACAATTGAGCATGCAGATCAAATTCTGGCATTGACAGACGGCCGGATCGTTGAGTCCGGAAGCTGGCAGGAACTTATTGAGCGAAACGGTCTCTTCGCGAAGCTCTGTCGTCTTCAGGGCATAAGTGCCAAGGGCGAGCAGGAGGATGCGGCATGAACTTCCTGCGGCGCGTTTTTGCAAATGGTCTGGATGCGGATCTCATCCGCCTCTTTCGCATGCTTCTCCCATATAAGGGGCTCATTGCGCTCGCCTGCATCTTTCTCATTGGCGCGGCAAGCATGTCGTCCCTCACGGCGACGCTTTTGGGCAAACTCACCGATCTTGGTTTTTATCAGGAAGAAAAGTGGGTGATCTTCGCGGCGCCGGCAGCTTTGATCGGTGTATCGCTGCTGTTTGCGGTTTCTACCGTGATGAGTTCTATTTTGATGGCAAAGGTGTCGCAGTCTGTGCTGGTTACCTTGCGAATTGAGCTTTTTGAACGGATGCTGCATTGGCCGGCGGAGGCGTATCAACAGTTTTCGACCGGAACGGTTTCTTCCAAATTCGTAAATGAAGCCAACATTGCTTTGAGCGGCGCAACGAATTCAATCATTGTTTTGGTGCGCGATATCGTCCAAGTGATTGCGTTGCTGGCAGTTCTCTTCTGGCACAACTGGCAGCTCACGCTTGTGGCGTTCGTTATTGCTCCGGGGCTGGCATTCATTCTTCGTGCGATCAGCCGCCGCATGCGCATGATCGTCAAGCGTTCGCAAGAAGCATTGGCCGCCATGATTTCGCGTGTGCAGGAATCTTACGGCGCTGCGCGCATTGTGAAGGTTGCGGGTACCTACGACTTTGAGGACGAGCGATTTGCTCAGATCAACGGCCGTATTCGCAGTCTGGCCATGAAGACCATTCAGACGCAGAGTCTTTCAACGCCGCTCACGCAGATGCTCACGATGGTGGCGATCGCGTTTGTTGTCGGCGCCGCACTTTTTCAAGCTCAGCAGGGACTGCTGACTTTCGGCGAATTCATCACATTTCTCGCAGCCTTGCTTTTGCTGAGAACGCCGATACAAGCGCTTTCAGGATTAAACGGTACGTTTGCGGCGATGTCAACGGCAGCCAAAAGCATTTTTGAAATGCTCGATGCTGAGCCTGAATTGGACAAAGGCACGATCAATTTAGACCGAGCTAAAGGCGAAATTCGATTTGAACACGTCTTTCTGAAATATCCAGGGCAGACGGAGTTTGCGCTCCAGGACATCAATCTCACCATCAAACCCGGCGAACATGTTGCGTTAGTCGGTCAATCGGGATCGGGGAAGACCTCGATCGTAAACCTCATTCCGCGGTTCTGGGAACCGACAGAGGGACGGATCACTTTGGACGGTCATGACATCCGGAATCTAACGCTTGAAAGTCTGCGCAGGCAGATCTCGATCGTCTCGCAGGACGTGGTGCTCCTTGACGCAACCATCCGCGAGAACCTCACCTATGGCCTTCCGAACGTTTCGAACGAGGCCGTCTGGGCGGCTTTGGACGCCGTGGCGCTCAAGGACTTCGTCGCTTCGCTCCCCGATGGCTTGAACGCTCGCGTAGGGGAGGGCAGTGGGCTCTTGTCCGGAGGACAGAAGCAGCGCCTTTCCATCGCGAGGGCGATCCTCAAGGATGCGCCGGTTCTGATTCTCGACGAGGCGACGTCAGCGCTCGACTCCGAAGCCGAGTCGGCCGTGAAGCAGGCCATTGATGTTCTCACCAAGGGAAGGACGGTGTTCGTCGTGGCGCACCGCTTCTCGACCGTCGAGAATGCCGACCGCATCTTCGCCATGGATAACGGTGCGATCGTCGAGGTTGGTACCAAAGCCGAACTACTCGCCCGACAGGGACTCTTCGCGCGTCTCTATACAGCGATTGACTCTTGTGGGAGATGAGCCGTGAGATCTCCGCTTTCCTATCTCACGTTCTGGTTCGTCCCCCTCTTGGTGCGGTTCAACGTCTATTTGGGAGCCACCAAGGGGCTGTTCGATGCCTCCGTGGTTTTGCTGCTCGTGACTGCGTGCACTTCCTCGGCGATCGCCATGATTTTGGGGCATCTCACCGATCTCGGGTTCTGTCAAGGACAGCGATGGGCCGTGTTCGCGGGGCCGGTGATGCTTTTGGGCGTTTCGCTTTTTTCGGCGGTGAGTTCAGTTAGCAGTATGGTCGTGATGGCGCGGATGAGCCAAAACGTATTGGTAACGCTCAGGAACTCGTTTTTTTCTCGGGCTCCGCAGTATCAGATGTTTTCTATAGGTCGGATGAGTGTCAAGTTCGTCAACAAAGACACCATTGCACTATCCGGTGCCACGGAATCTTTCATGGTGTTGGTGCGTGATTCGATGCTGGCCGTGGCACTCTTGGCTGTCACTTTTTGGCACAACTGGCAGCTTTTAGTAGCGGCGTCGCCCTTCGTGTTGCGCTCGATCAGCCTCCGGAGGCGTTTGATCGTCAAAGCAAGTCAAGACAACGTGGGTGCGATGCACTCACGGGTGGAAGAGTCATACGGCGCACAAAAGCTCGTACAGGCCGCTTGCAGCTGCGACAGTGACGGTCGACATTTCGCCCCCGTCAAAGCGGCATTGGCACGTCTTGCACGCGGCAAAACTACTGTCACCACTATCGCCGACACCGATTGGATCGTGGTGCTTGACAACGGTGTGGTGCATGAGCAGGTAACACAAGCGGAGCTACTCGTCCGCCCCTCAGGACTTTTTCACCAGCTTTACAAATTACAGACAGCCGGGAGGACACACCCCTGATGGCCGACTGTTTTTTCTTTTACCGTATCCCGGAAGGTCACGCGCTTTTGTGTCTTCTTCCGGCGGGGGTGCTCACGCAAGTTAGGAGAGGATGTTCATGTCGATGACCGATGACGAAATACTGGCCGAAGGCTGCCGGGTGTTCAATTTGGAACGTCAGGCACTGGAAAAGGTGGAAAACGATTTGGGAGCCCCGTTTGTCGCGGCAGTGCGCCTGATCCTGCAGACCAAGGGCAACGTCATTTTCTCAGGGGTTGGCAAGTCTGGGCACATCGGACGCAAACTTGCCGCCACGTTCTCTTCCACGGGCACGACTTCGTTTTTCGTGCACTCGGACGAGGCCGCCCACGGCGATCTCGGCATGATCCGGCCCGGCGACGTCTTCGTGGGCATCTCGTTTTCCGGCGAGTCCAGCGAATTGATGACCTGTGTCCCGGCTCTCAAGGCGATGGGCATTCCAATCATCGCCATGACCGGAAAGCCGCGTAGTTCGCTCGCGCGGGTGGCCGACGTAGCTTTGGTGACCGCCATCGACCGTGAGGCCTGCCCGCTCAATTTGGCACCGACAGCATCGACCACGGTCACAATGGCCTTGGGCGATGCGATCGCCGGGGCGCTCATCATCGCCAAGAGCTTCAGTGCAGAAGATTTTGCACGTAGCCATCCGGCGGGAGCGTTGGGGCGGCGTCTGCTGATGAAGGTCTCCGACGTCATGCGCGGCCCGGAAAATTTACCGACAGTCGGTTTGGACGATCCCGCGATGGATGCCCTCGACGTGCTCGCGAAAAAGCATTTGGGCTGCTTCGTAGTGACCGATCACGGCAAGCTTGCGGGCATCTTCACCGAAGGTGACTTCATACGGGCGCTGAAAAACGACACCGACTTGAAGAGCCTCAAGGCTCGCGACCTGATGAATCCGACTCCGAAGTCGGTGCAGGCCGACGAATCTGCTTTCTACGCGATGAGCTTGATCCGCAAGTTTCAAATCAATCAACTGGTCGTAGTGGACGACCGCAACGCCGTCGTGGGCTTGGTGCACATCCACGATCTCGTGGCAGCCAAGATAAATTAAAACAATCAGGAGAAGTTCATGCACGTCATTATTCAAGCGGGCGGGAAAGGAACGCGGTTGGAAAGTCTCACCCGCAACCGTCCCAAATGTTTGGTTCCGGTCGACAACCGCCCGATGATTTTTTGGACGTTCGAGGCTTTCAAGGGCGCCGATTTCAGTGTGATCTGTGATTACAAGGCGGACGTTCTGGAACGGTATCTCGCGGCGTTCGGGGCGCAGTATTCTGTGAAAATCGTCTCCGCCGACGGCACTGGAACCATTTCGGGCATTGAGCAGGTAGTCTCGCAGATCCGCGACGATGAACCGATCCTCATTGTGTGGTGTGACCTCTTCTTCGAGAAAGACTACCGGGTACCCGAAGCCTTAACAGAGCGTCCGTTAAAGGCCAATTTCGTGGGGCTTTCAGGGACGTTCCCTTGCCGTTGGTCGTTCGAAAACGGACAGTTCATCCACGCAGCCTCTTCCTCGGCGGGCGTAGCCGGATTCTTTGTTTTCAAGAATAAGGATGAGTTGCGAGACATTCCCCGCGAAGGTGCGCTGGTGCCATGGCTGCAGGGCAAGGGGACAACGTTCGCACCTCTTTATTTGGAGCACGTCACGGAAGTGGGCACGTTGAGCGCCTTTGAGGCCATCAAGAAGCCTTCGATCTGCCGCCCGTTCAACGAAGTCGTGCTCAACGACGAAACCATCACCAAACGCGGCATCGACGAGCAGGGCAAGAAGATCGCCGCTGACGAGATCAATTGGTACAAGCACGTTACGGCGCTGGGTTGCACTAGCATTCCGAAGCTTTATTCTTACGAGCCGCTGGTGATGGAACGTATCCGGGGCCGCAACATCTTCGAGTACGACTGCCTGACGGTCACGGAGAAAAAAAAGATTGTCAAGAGCATCGTCAAGGCTTTGGATGACCTTCATCATTTGGAACCCGAGATCGACGCGGTGACCGCCGACCTCGATTCCAACTACATTACCAAGACCTTCGACCGTCTGCAGAAGGTAGAAAACCTCGTGCCATTCGCCAAGGACGAGTACATCCGCATCAACGGACGCTATTACAAGAACATCTTCTATGACCGCGAGGCGCTGAAAAACACGCTGCGCCAATACTATCCGCGCAAGTTCTGCCTCATTCACGGTGATTCGACGTTCTCGAACATGCTCTACGACCGTCTCCATGAACGGTTGGTGCTCATTGACCCTCGCGGCTACTTCGGCAAGACCAAGTTCTACGGGGATAAGGATTACGACTGGGCCAAGGTCTACTACTCGCTGGCGGGCAACTACGACCAGTTCAATCAAAAGAAGTTCGCCCTCTCTATCGGCGACAAGAGTGTGGAACTGTCCATCAAGCCCAACAACTGGGCCGATATGGAGGAGTTCTTTTTCGAGAACCTCGAAGACGTCAACCGCACCAAGATCCGGGCCCTGCACGCGGTGATTTGGCTGTCGCTCACGACTTACGCGTGGGAAGACTACGACTCCATCTGCGGGGCTTTCTACAACGGTATCCTGAAGTCCGCCGACTTTCTCTAAACCCGGCCGCGGCGGGAATCTTGTCCTTGCCGCCTGGAGACAGAAACATGACAACATTACGCATGTCGACTTTGCCCAAGACGTGGGTGTTGGACGTTGACGGCACTATCGTCGTCCACAACGGTCATCTGCGACCCGTGGGCGATGAGCTGCTGCCCGGCGTGAAGGAATTTTTCGCTTCGCTGCCGCCGCAAGACGTCGTGGTGCTGCTTACGGCGCGAAAAAAGGAGATCGGTCCGAGGTTGGAAGCCTTTCTCACAGACCACCACATCAGATTCGACACCATCCTTTACGGAATGCCTGCGGGCGAGCGCATCTTGGTGAACGACTGCAAGCCTTCGGGGTTGCCTACGGCTTTCGCGATCAATAAGAAACGTGACGAGCCTTTGTCCATCCACGTGGTCCGGGACGAGACGCTGTGATCGGATACGAAGTCAAAGACGACCTGCGGCTCGTGAAGGTGAAGCGCCTGCTCGGGCTGCCGATTTATGAGAAAAAACGCACCGACAGTCGGTTGGAACGCTCCTTTCTAGGCGGACTGTATCGGGAGAGCGTTCGCTTTGCCGACTTCGGTGAAGCCTCCCGCCAGTCGTGGTTGCTGGGGCTTCCGCTTTGGGGCCGCACTCTGCTAGGTCACCGCCTCCGGTGGCACATCGGCCGTTCGTTGGTGGTCAATTCCTTCGACATCCTTTCGGTGCTCTCCCGCGACTTGGATCGCTTGTTCGCCTCCGTTTCGGTGCGGCGCGTCGACGGCAAAAAGCATGTCTACGTGTTTTGGGCCAATTCCGGCGAAATTGCTTTGCTGCTGGGCTATTTCTTCGAGAAACTCTTAGTGGCGCAAGGATTGTCAGGGCCGGACGATGTGGTGGTTTTGTGCACCAAGAAATACCACCAAGAAATGCTCTCTTTCCTGTTTCCCCGGATACGATCGGTCGTAGCGAAACCCCGGGTGTTGCGGCATTTGACGGACGACGCTGATGCCGGAGACTGGCGCATCCAGATATGCTTCCCGGGCCGCTACTTCGCGCAGTTGGAAAACACAACCCGCCGCCCTGACGGGCCGGAGAATTTCTTCACTTGGATGCGGGACTATTTTGGCGTTAAAAAAAACGATAGTCGGTTTTTTGCTGCCCGCCGCCCGGATTCGGAACGGTTGGCTGCAGAGCTTTCTTCCGCGCTACAAAAACTGGATGTTTCCCGTGAAGACCTGACGCGTACGGTCATCTTGTCGCCTTCTTCCTTTTCATGCGGTCGTCTCACTGGTGCAGAGATCGAGACCGTTAAGGAGTGTGCGGCGAACAGTGGAATGCGGCTGTATTGCAATCCCTCGGATCCGCAGGATCCCCGGTTTTTGTCTTTTCCGGAGCTCTACGCTGCAGCCACGCAGGCAGCAGGGCTGGTCGCCATCCGTAGTGGCTTGGTCGATTGGCTCTCCCTGACTGGAATCCCGTCCTTTGTCGTGTATCGCCCCTTTCCCGACCGAGGTTTTAACACGCCCGCGCGGACGATCGAAGAAGTTTTTCCGATGTTCACCTTGCAGGGGCTGCCCGAAGCCCCAGTCGATTTGACGGAAACGGACACGTTGAAACAAACGCAGTTGGCGGCGTGGTTCAGGCACCGCAGTAACAACAAAAAATCAAGACAGGAGTCAGCACGATGAGCAGGTTGGGAAAACTTTTTTATTCGCATCGAATCGGCAGTCAGAACGAGCATTGGCGGTTTTTGTGTCTGATTGTCGAAAAGGATTTGTTCCATCGGGAAATCAGTTTGGTGCGGTTTCTCGGAATGCCGATTTTTAAATATATGCCTCAGCGTGACAATTCTCACGTACGTATTTGCGGTCTACGAGTTAGAAAAGATCCCAAGCAACTCGTCGTCAACCGTCTGCGTTTATGGGAATCGCTGGAATTGCTGCAGGGCGTTTCACGGATCGTCTTCCTCTTTAACAACCAAAAATCTCGGATTTACGAGCTGTAGATCGTAGTCGAGAGCCGCTGAAATCGTTGAGGCACTTAGGGTGGGTCTGGACAAAAGCGCTGAGAAGCGCTTTTGTCGTATCATTTGATTTTTAAGAGTTTTCCAATGGAACAGCTATCTTTTACCGATCTTGAGATCGAGATCAGACGTAAGACCCGCAAGACTCGACTTGAGCGTCTGACGCAGAGGCTGGAATCCTTGATTCCTTGGAAAGACCTGCTTGACTTGATCCGGCCGCATTATTTCGTATCAGGCCGCCGCGGCCGTCAGACCTATGCTCTTGAATTAATGCTGCGCATCCATTTGCTCCAGATCACCTACAACCTGAGTGACCCGCAAATGGAAGACTGCCTCCATGAAAATTTCACTGTCCGTAAGTTTGTCGGCTTGTCCATGGCGGATCGAACGCCGGACGAAACGACAATCCTTCAGTTCCGCCATATTCTCGAAAAACACGATCTCGGTCCGCAGATCATGCAGATAGTGAATGCCAAAATTAATGCGGCCGGTCTTCACTTGGTGAAGGGGCGAATTGTTGATGCATCTTTCATCGAGGCTCCAACCTCAACCAAAAATAAGACCGGAACCCGTGATCCTGAGATGACCTCAGGAAAGAAGGGCAACACCTGGCACTTTGGCATGAAAATGCACGTGGCAACCGATGAGATCATCGGCATTGCGATGGATGTCGTTTATGGGCCGGCCAATGAACATGATATTACACGTGCCCGTGAAGTCATTGCTGACGACACGCGAGTTGTTTATGGGGATGCAGGATATGTTGGGATCACACAGCGTGATGAATTTCAAGATCTCTCAAGAGCTGACTATATGATTGCCCGTCAGCCGGGGTGTCTGAAAACAATGAGTCAGGATTCCGCTGAGCGTGAAATGGAGCGATTCAAGGCAAGCGTTCGCAGTAAGGTAGAACACGTTTTCAAACGAGTCAAGCTTGATATGGGGTACTCCAAAACGAGGTATCGAGGCATCAAGAAGAACGCCCACCGAATCAGTACGCTGCTGGCCGTTGCTAATCTTTTCTGCTTCGACTGCTGGCGCAGAAGGAGTGTGGCATAAACGCACCCATAGAGCTCGAAAGAGCCTTGATTCAAGGCTTTCCGTCTTGAATATGAAACGAATTTCCGGTTTTTTTGCCGCCAAAACGGCTTTTTTATGAAAAAAAGCACCTCATGAGAGGCGCGTCTTGTTGAAGGTCAATCTGTCTAGAGCTTCCTTAACTAGGCGCTAGATGTAGGTTAGCTAATCACAGGGGAACATTATGTTTATCCAGAAGTACGTCTATAGAACAAATAATGGAGAAGTAGGGAAAGAATATAGAATTGGGGAATTCCCTGTCTATCTAAAGGAGAGAGGCGTAACTCAAATTCTGCCCGGGATAGGAAAAACAACAAGGCACTCTGAAATTGCGGCCTACTTGAAAATCAATCGGAAAGATCAATACTCAATTTTTTGTCTTCAAGAATGGATAGAGACCTTCCATCGTCTCAACTATGATTGCTTTATCGTATGCGACAATCCTGCGCTGTATAAGATTCTCGAAAAGAAAGTCGTATTCCCATCCAGACGATTTCAGATAATAAAGAGTCAAACGCGAGTCTTTAATTCTCTTTTGAGAAAAATGATCTCGAAATGTTGGCTAAAAGCGGGAATTGCACATTTCACAACATTTTCTCACGCTGAAAAAAAAGGTTATGCGTTTTTTTGGAATGTTGATGCGGACGATACAACGTTCTGCTGTAATGTCGAAAAGAGATGTGAGCTGTTACGGATGGCTGAGGAATATGCGCGTCGTAACGATTTGGATGCATTCTCCTATGATATGTGGTGGACTCGTAGTGTAGGGACGCATTGGTCTTTTGGAATTACTTTCACGAAGACTATGAATAAATTCATAAGTTGGATAAAGTTCTATGCAAATAATGATTGGCAAAAAGATTACAAAAAGTACAATGTGCAGTATAACGTTGATTGGTTCTTTACTTTTGCGAAAGAGAAGAGCATCCTTAAATGCGGTACATTTTACGCAGAGGAATTGATCCTCATACACTGGGGAGATTTTTTCAGGAATAACTTTGCGAGCAATATATCTTATTTCAAGGATGAACACTTACACGACCTCTTGCACGAAAGGCTGTTTAATAGCCAATCGCAGACATGGAAAATACCTGGAAGCATACCTTGTATTATCAAGCTAAATTCCTTGAATGATTCTGTGTCTTATCTTCGAAATGTTGTAGGTCTGGTTAATAATGGATAGAAGAATGGCTTTAATTTCGTATAGAAAAAATTCTTACACGAGAGGGTGGTATATAAAATTTCTCAATTTTAGCATTATCGAGTATCGAATTAACTTCGAGAAGCAAAAGGGCATATTTCATGTGTTTGGTTTGCCTTTGTTCTTTACCAATGTCAAGGTAAAAACTGTAGAAAAATACGCTGATGCAGTATTTCGTTTTTTTCCCAATCATGACCTCTATGTTTGCTGCTATTCCGGGGCAGGTGAAGTTTACCAGTTGGCATTACGATTGCAAAAATACGTCAATGATTCGTGCAAGAAGAATCCTTGCATCATCTGCACCAATAAGAAGCTAGAGCAGGTGTTCAGGATGGCCATTAGAGATAATATTCCGATCTATGTGTTACATGACTTGAGGTGTCAATTCATTGATACTTCATTTGAGCGCAACGGGAAAGCCATTTTCGTACCGCTTAACCGCATTTACTTTACGGCAGTTGAACAAAAAATTCTGTCTGGTAATAGCCATTACTTTGACTGCTTGTTGTCGCATTTAGGAAAATTATCTAAGGAGAAATCTGCCGTCAGTCGTTCCGTTAGCGGAACGGTAAAAGAAATCAGGAAAAAATATCCAAAGATTGCATTTTTGAGCCCAGAAGCAGACACGCTGAAAGAGCTGCCATTTGAATATTGGCACAGCATCGTAATTTTCTTGAAAAGTGAAGGTTACCAAGTATTCTTAAATGCAATGAATTCGAAATATGATCTTCTTGACGTCACCCAAACGAAGGAACTTTCTTATCAGGAAGCTGTGGAATTGTGTAGTCAATCGGATTTGTTGTTAGGGCTGCGTAGCGGTTTTGTGGAACTTGCTCTGTTTAATGGTGCCCCCAAAGCGATCGTCATTTACAACAACTTCCGAGATACATGTGTGACGAAACTTACAGCAAAGCAAGCCTTGAATGGATTCACCTTAAAGAAAATGCCGATTTGTAATTCATCTAATGTTACAGAAGTTTTGTTTGAAGATTATGACGATCCATATTCTCTATTTAGTCTAGTGGCTAATAAATAGCCTTTTTGCAAGGCACATTTTAAGGGGACTTCCATAAAAAACTGCAGGGATCGCAAATCATGCGATCCCTTTTTTACGAGGTTGCCAGTCGTTGAGCGGACAAGCGCCACCAGCCTCGACAGCACCAAGGCAGCGAGGCATCCGGTTAAACAGTTGATGGGAGGGTTGGGTGAACGATCTCGGACGTCCGGCCGATCAAGCTATGCCTGCAGCTGAATTTGTTGGCAGATGTTGTAAACGAACATGGTCAGCCACTGATAGGCGGCGGTGCGTTTGATCCCAACGCACCTGACAAACGATCCGCCCATCGAATTTTCGATGAAGCCAAAGATGTGTTCGATGCGGCAACGATGGTTTGACTTTATCCTATTCCGAGCTTCTTGTTCCTCTGTCAGAGGCTTATTCGCCGTTCCCTTTTCACAAACCAAAGGGATGTTGTTCAACACGGGTACTTCAATTTGGAAATGCTTATCAAGATTGGCTTGCAAGGGTACCGTTTTCTCGCCGGCGCCAAGACGTGCTACAAGTTGGTAAAGACGATCATCGAGGATAGAAACAGAGAGTTCTACGAAGCATCTGCAATTCTTGAAAGTACCAATGTGTATGGCATTCAGGATCAGATGGTGCTGAAGGGAGAGGCGGGAAAGCTCGATGTAAACGTGAGCGTCTTTCGCAATTCCGTTGAAGAGATGGATGCAACTGCAATCATCGATCGTTTGATGCATCACTGCACTGCCATTGCAATCAATGGCGACAGCTACAGGCTGAAAGAACACAAGCTAAAAAAATTGCTTAACCAATAACCTACAAGCTGCAAAGGAATTAAACTCTAAGTGGCATAACTGTAGGGGTCAAGATTTGTCCGCTAGGGGGTCAACTTACCTGACTGTTGACAGAATGGGCTGTCCGCTGTCAAGGAGCGCCAGGTATTTGCGCACCGTGTTTCGCGAGAGGCCGAGCCGCTTGCTGATCTTGAGCGAGCCCTCCCCGCGTTCATGCAAGAGCTGAATGTATTTCAGCTGTTCCGTTCTAACCATCTTGGGTTTCCGTTGCTTGAGGAAACCCTGATTCTTCCAGTTTTTACGTCTTCCTACCGTCATGTTTTGTGACCTGTTGGGGTAGGTCATTTTTGCGTTCGTTAGGTAGGTAATTTATGCGTTCGCGTTACACAGGACGTTTGCAGATGAACCCTGAATCACCTAGGCAAAGAGCATGACGAACTAACGAGATCTTCGAGCGAAATATTCGACAGATTTTTTGTTCCGAGCTTTCGGTAAATGGCATTCCGGTGCGCATAGATGGTGCGGTCGCTTAAACCCAAACGTTCGGCAATCTGTTGAGAAGAGACGTCTTGGATCATAAGTTCCAGTATTTCGCGTTCTCGCTCAGTAAGGAGGTCAAATGCTTTTTCAAGATCCCGGCCGGTAAGTTCGCCGCAGCTTTTGGCGAGACTTTCTCTGCACAGTTTGGCGATCGCCTTCATCAGGCGGTCTTCGTCAACGGGTTTTTCAAAAAATTCGGCTGCACCCGCCTTCAGCGTCGTAACGGCAAGGTCAACGTTGGCATGTCCTGTAAGGATGATGATGGGCAGGGAGTACCGGCGGCGGCGCATTTCCATCTGCAGTTCTGTGCCGGTCATGTCGGGCATGCTGATGTCGAGAATAAGACAGCCAGGCACAGATGGTGCGTCATCCATAAGGAAAGACCATGCACCAGCATAAGTGCGAACCTGCCAGCCGGCATAGGTGAGCATCATTTCACACGTTTCACGGAGATCTTCGTTGTCATCAACGATGCGCACGAGCGTGTGCTGCTGAATATCCTTGAGTGTTCGAGTCACGAGGAGCCTCCGGGAAGCGGAAGAATGATGTGTACTTCGAGGCCTTTGTCGGCTCGTGCACTGAAGTGAATGCTGCCGCCGTGTGCGCTGATGATGCTCCGCACGATGCTGAGGCCAAGACCCAAACCGTCTCGTTTCTGTGACGGTCCGCAGGAGGCAATGCGCTCAAGCGCTTGAGCATCGAGTTGTTCTGTTTCGTCTGAAACGATTAGCTCGACGTGATCTTCGCCGCAGGTCAGTGCAATCTTGGACTGCGGGTCCCGTCCGGCTGCAGCTTCTGAGGAGTTCTTGAGGAGATTAAGCACAACCAGCTGGAGTTCAAGGGGATTGCCAGTAATGAAGACATTGTCCGGCAGGACAAGCGTCACTGCATGATGGATGAGTTTCATCTGGGCGGCTTCAGCCACTGTTTCCCGGATCAGCTCGGAAAGATTAATCGGGAGGTTGCGGCGGTCCGTTCGGGCATAGGAGCAGACGTGCTCGACAATGTCGTTGATTCGCTCTGTTTGCCTTCGGGCTTTGGCACAGGACTTCTCAATGACGGCAGAGTCCTCTTCGTCGCGGGCGGCAGCCATCTCGATCGTACGCAGCGCATAGCGAAGTGCTGAAAGCGGCTGACGGATTTCGTGCGCAACCATGTTTGAAAGCATGCCCATCGTGCTCATTTGCTCGTAGCGGTGGAACTTTTGAAGCAGCGCAGTGTTGCTCTCTTCCAGAGCCATGCGTCGGGCAGCTTCGTCGTTAAGTTCTCGGGTTCGGCTCTCAACGAGGGCATTGACCCGACGAAGGTGCAGCATTAAGGCGAGGAAAGCAACTAGAGCAGCCAATGCGAACGGCCAGACGGCCTCCCAGACACGCGTAAAAGTCCAATGCCGCAGGTATTCATAGCGTCCCCATTTGAGCTCTCGGTAGAGCTGATCGATGCTTTTGAAGCTGTTGGCGGTGCTCCATGCAATGCCCGCTTCTGTTTGCGGCGGCGCGGTGAGCAGTGCCAGAGAGATTCGCTTGGCAACGTCGGACGGCACCTGACTCATAGCGCCAACCGTCCAGTTAGGAAAGAGCCTCGAGGTGTGCGCGCAGGCGAGCGGAGAGTCTTCTGCCGGCTCGATTACCTTGAAGTGATTTCTCCTCTCTATTGGCAGTCCTTCAAGAACGCAGGCCCGCATCAGTCCAACGTCAATGGTTCCGTCTTCAAGTGCCTGCAGAATTTTCGGCACGGGCTGATCCACCTGTCTGAGGGAACTGAAGAAGCGGTACGGATCCAAGCCTCTGTCAAGGAGCGCAGAAGCGGGCATCTGCCAGTTGAAGAACATCGATTCAAGACCCGACATCGCCGAGAGATGTTTCAGGTCCTTCAGACTGTTGAGATCAGTGCGCCGGCTGCTCACAACAACTGCGCCGGCAACCGCTTGGTTGGGGTCCGGGGCGAAATTGGTGACGAGCGTGGCGAGCGGATAGATGCCGTCAGGGAGCAGCGATGCATAGCACCCGCTGCTGCCGAAAATCACATCTACTTTGCCGCTGCGGGCTGCCTTGATGAGGGCGGCCGTACGGTAGACCTTTACATCCACGCGGTACTCCGGGAGACTTTGCGAGAGAATCTTCGGCAGTTTGCGCAGCACGTAGTCGTCGGCATTCACATAGGTCGTGAATCCCGACGGAGTGCCTTCCTGCAAAAAGGCCATCATCCCAAAACGCAGGACGGGACGGAGGTCTTCCGCCCCGCAGACAGAAAATCCGGGGAACGCGCAGAGCAAAGCCGCTGCTGCGGCCGCGCAGCTGGATATGTGAAAGGCCATTATGAGGAAATGGGGAATTCCGCACCGGCAAAGGTGAGGGGGAGAGCAGCCGATGCCGATGCGGAGATGAAAGACGCTGTGTGAAGGCTACTTCTCTAATTGCCCAAGCGCTTTGAGAATGGATTCACTTGCGACCTTGCCGGAGGTGAAGCCCCACGCCACGTTCATGCCGGGTGAGGAGTCATCGCCGTGCACAGCATTCACAATTTCACCGGCGGCATAAAGACCCGGAATCGGTTTGCCCTCTTGGTTAAGAACCTGAAGATTCTCGTCGACGATAACGCTTCCCATCGTAGTGGCAAAGCGCGGTTTTTGTTCAACGATGTAATACGGACCTTCCGACGAGATTGCGGCCTTCATAAATGCTGCAGGACGGCCAAAGTCCTCATCTTTGCCAAGCTTGACGAGTTCGTTGTAGCGGGCAACGGTCTTCTCAAGCGTGCCGCCGTCGATGCCGGCTGCGGCAGCGGCTTCAGCGAGGGTTGAGCCATGAGCGAAGATCGGAGCTTTGCGGCCGTTTTCGGCGAGCCATTTTTCAAGATCTTCGTCCGTAATGCCCAGCGTGTGAACGCCGTCACGGAAGCCATTCCATGTAGCCTGATCCATCACGAGGTAGAGCATTCCGTCCTTTTGCTTCTCGAGCACAGTGAGGATATCGTGATTGGAGGCCTTTTCATTAATGAGGCGGCGTCCTTCGTTGTTGACGAGAATGCCCGACTGGAGCCACGCACGGTAGTTGCCTTGAATAATCGACTTTGCTACGCCGGGAGCGGCTTCAACGCCGTTGGGATAGCGCTTGCCGAATTCCATGAGTTCAAGCTTGGCGCCGACGGCTTGGGCCATACGATGTCCGTCGCCGGTTGCTGAGGCCGGTCCGTAGTAGAGCGCGCTTTTGAGCGGTTCGATGAGCATCGCCTTATTCGCGCCGTAACCGCCGGTGGCGAGGAGGACCGCTTTGCTCGAGAAGATGTATTTCGTTCCGTCCTTCTTGTGCGCCTCAACGCCCACGATCCGGCCGTCTTTAACAATCAGTCGTTCAGCCTTGGTGTCGGTGTGGATCTTGATGCCGAGATCCCGCACGGCCTTTTCCACCTTCCGGTAGGCCGGGCCGCAGCCGCCCTTGAGGTAGAGCGAGCGGTCGAATTGAAATTCGGCGCGGTACTGCAGTTTTTGGTCAATGAATTCCGGTTTGAAGCGATTGATCGCCCAATCGGCAGCACGAGGAGAGTTCTCCGCGAACATCGTGAGCGTTGTCAGGTCGTTCTTCAGGTGGCCATTGCCGATCAGATCGTAGACCAAAGCTTGCGGAGGATCGTAGGGGACGCCTTTTTTCTTCTGGAGCTTCGTGCCCATGATGGCCCACTGCCCGCCGCAGATGGCCGATGCGCCGCCGGTAACGCTCATCTTCTCAAGGACTGTCACTCGGGCACCGTGCTCAGCAGCGTTGACGGCAGCGGCAAGTCCTGAAAAACCCGATCCGATGATGACGACGTCTTCAGCTGCTTCAATCGTTTTTCCGGCATGTTTCGGCGCAGTGCTTCGGGCTGGCTGATTCGGATCGCCTTTGGCTTGACGAATGCAGTCTTCAACAGCCGCGAAGATGGCTTTGCTTGTTACCGTCGCTCCGCTCAGTCCGTCGATCTTTGTGCTCTGGGCTTCAACGATTTGCCGAGGAAGTTCGGCCGCCGCAGTCGTCCCGATGCCTGCCGTTTCCTTCTCTTCGGTAACCTTGACTGAAGTCACCGCATCCTTTGAAAAAGTGACCGCAACTTTCACCGGTCCCTTCATGCCCTGAGCCGATGCTTCATAGGTCCCCGGCGTGTAACTCCAGGATGGACCGGCAATGAGCGCGGTTAAAAGAGCCGCAGCAGCGGTTAGACGAAAGTTTCTCATGACTGAATCTCCAAGTCGTTAGGCGGACCTCAAGGCCGCCTGACATGAGTTCATCGTCGTTGTGCGCTTTTCTAATCAACATGACCTAGATCAATCGGCTGATTAAGAGAAAAACGCGGATGTGTTGAGAAATTCAGCAATTAAACCCTGTGGGGCCGGATGATTTGTATAAAACCGTCAAATTGTCCAGCGAACGATAAATTGACCTACCTGATGATGTGCAGGCGTTCTCAATGATTGACTCGGGTCCGAAAGTGCTTTGAAATACCGCCATTATTGTGATTGGCAAACTGGGGTTTCTGGGCTGCCGCTTGCTATCGGACGGAATAAGAGAAAACAGCCCGTTTCGGCGAATTGCGAAAAACATGTTCGTCAATTCGCCTGATCACGGGGCTGCTGCAGCAATTATTTCGTTTCAACATGCACGCCGTCCGAAGCGGCATGGAGCACATGGCCCGCAAAATTCGGATGACGAGCACGAACGAGTTCGATGAAACGCTCGGCAACGGTCTCAGACTTTGTGAGCGCAATCATCGTTGAACCTGATCCGCTGATGAAAAAAGCTGGTGCTCCGGCTGCCTTGGCAGAGGCCCGCACCGAATCGTAGTCTTTGATGAGTTTGCGCCGGCAGGGTTCATGAAGCACGTCCTGACAGGCTTCGGCCAGAAGTTCTTCGCTGCCGGAGCGGAGCGCCTCAATCATGGCAATGGCATGAGAGGTCGTAAAGACGCTGTCTTTAACGGCGATTTCTTTAGGCATTGCACGTCGGGCGTCAGCCGTGCGCACTTCATAGTCAGGGATGATGACGGCAAACTTCCAATTTTGGTCAAGCGGCATACGCAGCGCGTGAAAGCGTTCATCCGAGGCAAAAGACGCGGTGAAGCCGCCGAATGTCACAGGGGCCGCGTTGTCAGGGTGACCCTCAAAGCGAGCGCAAATTTGAAAGAGCTCGTCCTTCGCAAAGGGACTGCCGAGGAAAGCATTGGCGGCGGCAGCGCCGGCGGCGATGCAGGTGCTTGAACTGCCCAGGCCGCGGGCAACGGGAACCTCTGCGTCAATGTGAAGCTTCACGGGAAAGGGCGTCTGCCCGGCTTCACGGAAGATTTCTCGAAAGCCTTGAAGCACCAGATTGTCTTCATTTTGAAAAGCTTCCGGACAGCCGGAAATCTGGAGCGCTTCAGAACGCTCAAAAGTGAAAACGGAGTAGAGCGAAAGTGCCAGGCCGAAGATGTCAAAACCCGGGCCGAGATTCGAAGTGGAGGCCGGAGCACGCACGGTGATCTGCATGAGACTGCTCGCGATGGAAAGAATAGAGACGAAGCAGCGGCAAAAGGGCTCCATGCCGCTCGGCCGCTGCCTATGATTTGCACAGCGTCAGAGCTTGGCGGCTGCGGCAAGCACGCGTTCAGGCGCCTGATCAACGTCATAGACCGCGTTGAAGCGCACGGACTGCGTGCGAAGTGCTGAGAGGCACTGCGGGGGTTCAACACCCGTGGAGTCAGCAAGCGCATCCATATATTCAAATGCTGCGGCTTCCGGCGTCGTGCTCTTTAACTTCAGGGGACCGTAAAGGGCATTGAAGACGTCGCGGCAGAATTTGAAGGGCGAGGCAGTGGAGAGCACCACCATCGGCACTTCCGGAGACGCCTGCTCCTGCGCAATCTTCCAGGCAACAGCCGTGTGCGGGTCGATGAGCCGCCCGGTGGTTTCCCAGGCTTCGCGCACAGCGTCGGACGTTTCGGCATCGTCAAGCCAGCCGCAGCCGTAGACGGCGCGGAATTTATCGAGCAGTTCGGGTTCGATCCGGTAGATGCCGTCCGCTTTCAAAGCGGCCATGCGTGCGGCCGTGCGCACGGGATCCATGTCGTCGAGATAGTAGAGCGCTCGCTCGAGGTTGCTCGAGACCAGAATATCCATCGACGGCGAAGACGTCCGCACGAGATCTCGGCGGCGGTCGTAGACGCCCGTTTCGAGGAAGTCGCTCAGGACATGGTTGGCGTTGCTCGCAACGATGAGGCGGCGAACGGGGAGCCCCAGCGTCTTGGCAAACCAGCCGGCAAGCACGTCGCCGTAATTGCCGGTCGGGACGCAGAAGTCGATGCGTTCGCCCTGACGGATAACGCCGGCTTCTGCGAGCTGGCGGTAGGCGTCAAAGTAATAAACCACCTGCGGCGCAAGACGGCCGATATTGATGGAATTGGCGCTCGTGAGCGTAATGTTTCGCGCGGCGAGCTCGGCTTTGAGCGGCGAAGCGAAGAGCGCCTTCACCGCGCTCTGAGCATCGTCGAAATTCCCGCGGAGCGCTGCAACTTCCACGTTATTGCCTTTTTGCGTTGCCATCTGCAGACGCTGAATGGCGCTCACGCCCCCGTCAGGGTAAAAGACTGCAATGCCGATGCCCGGAACGTCAGCGAACCCTTCAAGCGCGGCTTTCCCGGTGTCGCCGCTCGTTGCCGTGGCAATCACGAGTCGGCGGCCGGTGCCGGCCAAAGCGCGGCTCATGAGCTGAGGGAGCATCTGGAGCGCGACGTCCTTGAAGGCGGCCGTGGGGCCGTGATAGAGCTCAAGGAGGTGCATGCTGCCGATTTTCGTCACCGGAGTGACCGCGGGATCGGCAAAGGTATTTCCGTAAGCCGCCTCCACCGCGCCGGCGATTTCTTCGGCGCTGAAGTCTGAGAGCAGCGTACCGAGCACACGGCGGGCAGCGCCGGCATATCCGCCGGTGAGCGAAGCCGGGTCGATGTGAAGCTCGGGCAGCTCGTCGGTCACAAAAAGACCGCCGTCGGCGGCCAGACCCTGAAGAACGGCCTCGCGGCTGGTGAGTTGCTGATCGAGACTGCGGGTGCTGTGATAGCGCATGATGCAATGAACTCCTGCTGTTTTCTTTGAGGTGCGGCGGCTTCTTTCAGTCTTCAGTCTGCCGTTTTTTTGCTGCGGTAAGTCTGCCGGAGACGGATAAACGTGTAAAACATGAAAAACAATTTCTTATAGAAGTGTTTTTGTCGCTTAAGATGCTGGGCAGACGCACGCTGATTGGAAATCATCCTACTCAACGCAAACCTCTGCGGGGCGAATGCGGTTCAAAAGGGCGCTTTTGCACAGAATTCTTTGGCCTTTGTCCGTATTCGCGCAGAACATCTAAGGTTTTTTACCGTCATTACTGAGATATTTTCCTCAATGGCACTCAGGTAGGATAGTCCAAAGACGCACGCGAAGCGGCGCTTGTTCGTGAAGAACCCCAGCGCGCGGAATATTGAAGTCTTCCTCCGGCGCACCTGCGGATTCGAATCCGGTCGGCAAGCCTCAGGGGGGAGCGTCAAGCCGCGAGCCTTGAGGCGCTTCAGGATGACCCGCCGCCATATGTAAACACCTATCCAGCAACCTCAGGCGAAACGCCTGAACATCATCTCAACGTTCAAACGTCAGCGCCGCGCAAAGTGCTTTGCCTCTAGGACGAGCGGCTGCGCGCGATGCGGTGCCGGTTCTCGGAATTCACAAAAACGGGAGCTGCCGATGAATCCTTTGAATCTGACGAGCTTTCCGCGCCCGCCGGCGCGCTTTGACATACCGTCGGATTCGCAGGCCATCGGCTCGGCTGCTTTTGCGATTCCGGATGAGCGACATGAGGACATTGGAACGGAGGAAGACATGCTCAAGATCGGACTTCTCGGCTTCGGGACGGTTGGCCGCAGTATTGCCGAACAGCTCGCCGAGCGCGACTGCGGCATTGAACTGCGCCACATTCTGCGCCGCCCGGGGAAAGCCGGCGGTCCGCTCATGACAGAGCATTTTGCCGAGATCATCAATGATCCTGAGGTCGATGTGGTTGTCGATGTGCTTGCCGGCATTGAACCCTCCCGCACGTATATCCGTGAGGCGCTCCTCGCCGGCAAAGCCGTCGTCACCGCCAACAAGGCTGCGCTCGCTGCCAACTACGAGGAGCTTCTCGGCATTGCGCATGCCAAGGGGCTGCCGCTCCTCTTTGAAGCGAGCTGCGGCGGCGGCATTCCCTGGATTGAAAACCTCAAAAAAGCCGCGCGCATCGACCGCATTGAGTCGATGCACGGCATTCTGAACGGCACGGGGAACTTTATCCTCGACCGCATGGACCGCTTCGGCATGGATTTTGATGAGGCGCTCAAGGAGGCGCAGGCGCTCGGCTATGCCGAAGCTGATCCGACGGCTGACATCGGCGGCTTTGATGTCGCCAACAAAGCCGTTATTTCCGCTTCTGTGGCGTGCGGCGCCCCGTTTAAGGACGATTTTCCGGTGCTCGGCATCGAGAAAGTGACGAAGTCCTTCCTCGACGATTTAAAACGCGAAGGCAAAACCCTTCGCCACATGATGCTTTTTAAGCGCACCAACAACCGCGCTGCCTTGGGCGTTGCGCCTGTTGTGCTTCCGCTCGAATCACTTGAAGCACAGGTGCGCAGCAACTTCAACTGCGTGACGCTTGAGGGCGACCTGGTCGGCAGACTCTCTTTTTACGGTCAGGGCGCCGGCGGCCAGCCGACCGCCGATGCGGTCCTGCAGGACCTCACAAGCATTCGAACACGGCGGGTCGAGCCGCTTCCCGTCGCGGCGCCCCCCGTCTATGACGCGGGGCTGCTTCGCGGAGCCGGGCTTACCGCCCACGGGATTCTGCCCGACCGCACCCTCGAAGAACTCGCCCGTGCTGCCCGCGAAACCGGCGAATTCATGACCTTTCAACCCGAACCCTGAACCCAACAGACTCTCTAATTATGCTTAAGATCACGAAATTCGGCGGCAGCAGCTGTGCTTCCGCAGAACAATTCCGCAAAGTCAAGGCCATCATCGAGGCCGATCCGTCACGACGCTTCGTCGTTATTTCCGCTGCCGGCCGCAAAACCCCTAAAGACAATAAGCTCACCGATCTCCTCTACCTCTGCCGCGCCCATATTGAATATCACGTGGACTGCCAGCCCGTCTTTGATCTGATTAAGGGGCGGCTCCTCGAGATTAAGAACGAGCTCGGCCTCGATACGCCCATTGAGGAAGAGCTCAGCCGATTCCGCGAAGCGCTCCCCGACCTCACGATTGACGACATTGCGAGCCGCGGCGAATACTTCACCTCCCGTCTGATGGCCGATTTCCTCGGCTTCCCCTTCGTGGATGCCAAGGACGTCGTAGCGATGGAGTTTGACGGCACGTTTAATTTTGAGAAGACGACGGAAAACCTCAAGGGCGTTCTGCAAAAGAACAGCCGCTTCGTTATGCCGGGGTTCTACGGCACGACGCCTGACGGCAAGATCAAGGTGATGACCCGTGGGGGCTCGGACATTTCGGGTTCCATTCTTGCGCGCTGCCTCAAGGCGGACCTCTACGAAAACTGGACGGACGTATCGGGCTTCCTGATGGCCGACCCGCGCATTGTGCCCAATCCGAAGAACATCGAGAAGATCACTTATGCGGAGCTGCGCGAACTCTCCTACATGGGAGCTAGCGTTCTGCACGAAGACGCAATATTCCCGATCCGCGAATACAACATTCCGATTCACGTGCTCAATACCAACCGTCCGCGGGATCCGGGCACGCTGGTGCTCGACAAGATCTCTGACCGCGACACGGGGCCGCTCGTCACCGGCATCGCCGGCAAGAAGGGGTTCCTCTCGATTGAAATCGTCAAGCGCAACATGTCCACCATGGTGGGCATCGTCTCGGGCGCGCTCGACGTGCTCAACAAATACGGCGTTTCAATTGAGCATCTGCCGAGCGGCATTGATTCCTTCAATGTCGTCGTCAACAAAAAGGATGTTGAACACAACCTTTACGAAATCCTTTCGGAAATCAAACAGGCCATTGCGCCCGATTCGATCCGTGTGCCCGAACCGATCGCACTGATTGCCGTTGTCGGCCGCAATATGAATGCGCGCGTGGGGTCGTCTGCGAAGCTCTTCGGCGCCTTGGCCGAAGCCAACGTCAATATCCGCATGATCTCGCAGGGCTCGAGCGAAATCGACATCATCGTCGGCGTCTCTCAGCAGGACTTCTCGAAAGCCGTTCAGGCGCTCTACAACACCTTCACGAAATAAGCTCAGCGGCGCCTGCTGCGCCGGGGAAGCGGGCTGCCTGCCGGCAGCCGCCTCTCCCTCGAGCGGCAGAACGCGTTTTTTGAAGCTTCCACGATGAACTGAATTCAAGCAAACCCAGAGGAATTCCATCATGACCGAACCCAAAGCACTCAAAGTCGGCATTCTCGGCGCCACGGGCGCCGTCGGCGAACAGATGATGATCGTACTGGCCGAGCGCAATTTCCCTGTTGCTGAGCTTCGTCTTTTCGGCAGCGCGCGCAGCGCCGGCACGAAGCTCGCCTTCAAGGGCAAAGAATACGTGGTCGAAGAGGCGAGTCTCGAACGCATGAAGGGGCTTGATCTCCTCTTAGGCGCGGCTGACAACGATGTGGCCAAGAAGTTCCTGCCCGACGCCGCCAAGCTCGGCGTTACGGTGGTCGACAATTCGAGCGCCTTCCGGCTGGATCCGGAAGTCCCGCTCGTCATCCCTGAAGTCAACCCCGAAGACGTCAAGTGGAGCAAGGGGCTCATTGCCAACCCGAACTGCGCCACGATCATCGGTCTTACGGCCATCGCGCCGCTGCACCGCAAGGCTAAGGTGAAGCGCCTCATCGCTTCGACCTATCAGGCCGTTTCCGGCGCCGGCAAGGGCGGCATTGATGAGCTTGAGGCTGAGGTGAAAGCGCCGGCCGGCACGCCCGCTCCCTGCAAGGTCTTCCCGTATCCCATCGCTTACAACCTCATTCCGCAGATTGGCGGCTTTAACGATGAGGGCTATACGAGCGAAGAAATGAAGATGCAGAACGAAGGCCGCAAGATGCTCCACGACGACAATCTGCTCGTCTCCTGCACCTGCGTGCGCGTGCCGATCATTCGTTCGCACTCCGAGGCGCTTACGATCGAGTTCGAAAACGAAATCTCGCCCGAAGAAGCCCGCGAGCTTTTGAAGGATGCGCCGGGCGTTCGCCTTTGGGATGAACCCGAAGAGAAGCACTATCCGATGCCGCTTCTGACGAGCGACCAGGATCTCGTCTATGTCGGCCGCATCCGCCGCGACCTTTCGGCGCCCAAGGACGTTTACAATCGTTCGCTTGTGCTTTTCTGCTGCGCTGATCAGGTCCGCAAGGGGGCGGCAACGAATGCCGTGCAGATTGCCGAGCTGGTGTTCGGCTTATCCTAAAACGCTTTTTAAGTGCAGAGAGCTTAAAGTCTTCAATGGGCGGGCGGCGGATTTCTTATCCGGCCGCCCGCCGGTCATTTCAGGTGCTCGCCCAAATATGGACGAATGGGCGACCGGGCACCGCTTTTAGTTTGTCCCGTTGATTAAATAGTCAAAGATGTGGCGGTTGCGAAGCGCTTCTGCTGCTGCGCGTTCCTTATAGGCGTCATTGAGCGGCCGATTCAGAATGAAAGGAACTTCCATTTCATGAAGGCTCCCGTGGGAGCGCAGGCGATGGCCCGAAAGCCCCTTCAGATCATGTTTGGAGCGGCTTGTGCCGATGCAGACGTGCTCCTTGGCGAGCACCACCACATCCGCTTCGCGGTCCGGATAGAGCTCGAACATGCGCACCGCGCGTTCCTTGTCGACGGCAATGTCCACTTCCGGCAGGGCGGAAATGGTTTCGATAAGCTGTGCCGTTGAAATGCTGCCTTTGCTCCAGACGCGGACCAGGCCGCCCAAGGCACCGTGGTGCGCGACGAAGGCATCCGTGATCGGGCAGATGACCACCGCTTCTCCCTTGCCGAATTTGGCATCGAGAATATCCTGAAGCCAGAGAACATGAGGTTCGAGATTGTCGAGGCTCATGTCGCTCATGCCGTGGTCTGCGGTCAGCCCCAGATTGATGTCTTCTGCGGCCAGAAGGCCAAAAAGGGCGTCGAGCTTTTGGTAGAACGAGAGCGCTTCAGGGGCTTCGGGCGCATAGCGATGCTGCACAAAGTCAGTGAGCGAGAGGTACATGACTTCCGGACGGCGGTCACGAAGGAGCTTCAGGCCGGCCTGGAGCACGAAGAGCGAAAGCGCTTCGGAATATTTGCCGGGCTGGGGTTCGCCGACATAGGTGAGCACATTGTCAATGCCGTTTTCTTCGATCGTGCATTGATCCGCGAACTCGGCCGAAAAGGAGATATTGCCGCGCGTCAGATCGAGATCCTTTTGGAGCTGCCGGCGAAGTTTGTCTTTGGCAGTAATGGAGACCACGCGGGCGCCGGCATCGGCAAACCCCGAAAGAATGGTCTGTGCCATAAGCAGCTTGGGATCGGTCATGACAACCGGTTCCCAAGTTTTCGTGTCAAGGTAATAATTGCCGGAAATACCGTGCTGCGACACGGGAACGCCCGTGATGATGGACATGTTGTTGGGGCAGGTGAAGGCCGGTACGGAGGACTGGGCAGTGCCGGCGAATCCTTCCCGGATGAAACGCGCGATGTTTGGGAGCTCCCCGCGGGAGAGGTAGCGCGCGAGATAGCTCGGATCCGAGCCGTCGATGCAGACGGCAACGCAGGGGCGCAGCGGACGGCGATAGTGAATGTGATTGATGGCAAGCAATGACATAAATGAATTCCTGAATCAGAAAGGACTGGGTTTTTAGGCACGGGTACTGGCCATGCGGTTGGCTTCAATGAGTTTTTGGGTATAGGGATGCTGCGGGCGGTTCATGACTGCTTCGGCGGGTCCGTATTCCACGATGCTTCCTCGATAGACCACGGCGATCTTTGTGGAGATATGCTCGACAACGTCCAAGTCGTGGCTGATGAAGAACATCGCAAAGCGGCGTTCCTGCTGCAGACGGTGCAGGGTGAGGAGGACCTGCACCTGTACCGTCGGATCCAGAGCAGAGACAATTTCGTCACAGATGAGCAGATCGGGGTGCGAAAGGATTCCGCGCGCGATGCATACACGCTGGCGCTGGCCGCCGGAAAGTTCATGCGGGTAGCGGGCGAGAAAATCCTCCGGGAGGCTCACGGACTGGAGCGCCTCCCGGATGCGCTCTTCCGCATGCGACTCTAGATTCATGAGTTCGAGCGGTTCTCGCAGAGCCGCTTCGACGGTGAGCCTGGGATTCAAGGCGCCGAACGGGTTTTGGAAAACAATTTGGCAGCGTTTTCTCAGCGCAAGCGCCATTTTGCGGGTACGGCTGATATCTTCCTCAAACAGCGATACCTTGCCTTGACTCGGCTGAACCAACCCGGCAAGCAGCTTGGCAATGGTGGATTTTCCGCTCCCGGACTCTCCCAAAATGCCGAGTGTTTCGCCCGGATAGATGCGCAGAGAGATGTCCTTAAGCGTCGGCTGAGCGCGGCGGCAGAATCCGGCGGCGGGATAGGCATAGGAGACGTTTGAGAGCTCCCCGACGGGGGAGGCGTTGTTTTGGGCTTCGCAGGCTACGGGTTCAAGGGCGGCCAAATTCTCTTTGGCGCGGATGAGCTCCGCCGTATAGGCCTCGCGGGGATGGGCAAATACCGCTGCGGTGTCGCCCGATTCGGCAATGCGGCCGTGCTGCAGCACATACACGCGGTGCGCAAGAAACCGTGCGGCAGCCATGTTGTGCGTAATAAAGAGCATAGAGAGCGCAAACGCTTTCTGCAGCCGCTCGAGGAGCTTGAGGATTTCAGCCTGCACGCAGGCATCCAGGGAACTCGTCGGTTCATCGGCGATCAAAAGCTGCGGACGATTGGCGAGCGCCATGGCAATCATGATGCGCTGCTGCTGGCCGCCAGAAAGTTCATAAGGGTATTTGCCGGCCGTCTGTTTGGGCTGCGGCAGATCGACCATTTCGAGGAGTTCGAGCATGCGCGCATGCGGATCCTCGTCTGATGCCGAGCCGCGCTTAAGGGCTTCAAGGATCTGTGTTCCTACGCGAAGATAAGGATTGAGGCAGGACATCGGATCCTGAAAAATCATGCTGATCGAGCATCCCCGCCAGCGGCGCATCCGGGCATCGTTTTCAATGGGAAGAGGCTCTCCCAAACAGTCAATGCGGCTCTCGGGTGTCAGGCGGCTCCGCTGCGGCTGCAGTCCCAAAATGCATTGGGCTAAAGTGGATTTGCCGGAGCCGGACTCTCCGATGAGGGCCACGGTTTCGCCCGCGCCGATCGTCAAATCGATGTCCTGCAGAATGGTTTTGTGTTCAATCGACAGTGTGAGATGACTGATGTCGAGTACGTTGGCGGTCATGGGGTCATCCGGGGATCGAAAAGTTTGTGCAGTGCATCAACAGCCGTGTTGATCAGTACGAGGGAGACAGCAATAAAGGACACGGCGGCCAGAACCACCGGGGTATCGCGTCCTTGAATGGCATTGAGGGCAAGACTGCCGATGCCGGGAAGTCCGAAAAGAATTTCCATGGTTAAGGTGCCGGCAACGAGGCTGCCGGCAACCAGTCCGGAGAGCGAAAGCAAAATGCCGGCGGCATTAGGCAGGATGTGAAAAACGGCAATGCGCAGCGGCGCCAGTCCTTTGGCTTTTGCCGTGCGGACATAAGGCAGGGCGGCCGATTCTTTGAGCTCTTCACGCAGGGGCTTGACGATGGTTCCGCCGCTGTCGAGCCCCATAATGACGGCGGGCAGGATGAAGCTTCCGATCACCGGCAGCCAATGGAGTTCAATGCAGAAAAGGAGAATGAAAATAACGCCCGCACAAAAGGTCGGCATGGCAATGGACCAGGCATTGAGCCCTTCGACCAGACTGTCAGCGAAGGCTGACTGACGTGCAGCCGCCCAGAGCGAAAGACCGAGCGCGAGGAAGAGCCCCAGCACAAATGCCCAGCCGGCAAGCTGCAGCGTGACGGGAATGGCATTAAGGAGCATGTCCGATACGGATCGGCCGAAACGAAGCGACTGTCCCAAGTCGCCGCGGCTCGCTGCGCTGAGCCAGTCGCCGAACTGAACCAGCCAAGGGTCGTCAAGCTTCAATGCCTGACGAATGGCCGCAGCCTGCTCCGCAGTGAGTCCCCCTTCGAGCCCCAAAACGTCAACTGCGTCGCCGGGAATCGTCCGGCAAAAGAGAAATGTCAGAGCCACAATCAGAACGCACTGCAGGAGACCCTTGCCGGCAGTTGATGCGAGCAGCCATAACTTATGCATGATGAAACCTCCGTTCCTCAGCAGCGCTCAAGCCGCCGTATGGGATCGAGCCTTTCGCGCCATTCATTGGCCAGCAGGGAAAGTGAAAAGGTGAGGAGCACCAAGGCGCACAGGGGAACGATCACTTCATGCGGGGCGCGTTCCATCATGGGCGCTGCGTCGGCAATCATCCTTCCCCATGTCGGCTCATCCGGCGAGCTTCCCAGTCCAAGGAAACTCAGCACCGACTCCGTAACGATGCAGCGCGGCAAAACGATGCCCAGCTGGGTGATCAGCGCGCCCATGATGTTTGGGAGCAGGTGCAGCTTCAGGATGTGCATGCGGCTGCCGCCGAAACTTCTGGCGGCAAGCACATACTCCCGCGATGCTTCGCGCTGATAGACAGAACGCGCGACGTAAGCGACAAGGGGCGAAAAAGCAATGCCGGTGGCCGCCATGAGCTGCCACTGACCGCTGCCCAGCCCCACGATGACGAGGAGCGCCATCAGGGTGCTCGGCAGCGCGCGCACCAGATCGATAAAGGCAAAAAACACGCCGGCGGCAAAACGCCCCATGGAAAGCGCCGTCAAGCCGATGCCGGCGCCGATGAAAAAGGCGATGAAGGTGCCGCCCAGCGAGATCTCCAGCGTAGTTCTTGCCCCATAAACGAGCCGCGCCAGTATGTCTCTTCCCAGACTGTCGGTTCCCAAGGGGTGAGCCGGGGAAAAGGGCTGGTCTAAGTTCATGAGGTCTTGGTCAAGCGGAGAAACATCCGTGAGCCACGGTGTAAAGAGAGCCGCCAAGACGATGCCGCCCAGAGCTGCGTAGAGAAGCATCTGCCGCAGGTCTGGAAAGCTTTGAATCTTGTCTGCGCCCGAGGGCGACGCCTTCAGCATGCTGAGCCTCCGTCTCAGGCCTTCAGGTCGGCATGATCCACGCCGCCGTCCGCCCAGTGACAGGCCCAGGTAAAGCCCGTGTGAAAGCCCGTGACGCCCTTGCGGATCGCAATGAGGTCGGGTGTCAGACCGATGACATAGAAGTAGCCCTTTTCCATTACGCGCTTAAAAGCCTTGAGGTAGGCTGTGCGGCGCGCCTGAGCATCGGTCGTTTCTGCGGCCTCGGCAATGAGCTTATCGAGCGTCGGATCCTGAATGCCGCCCCAGAGGACTGGGTTGGGACCTTCGCTCATCAGGCGAACGTAGCGCAGATAAATGTCTGAGCGCGGGCCGGAGCTCATGACGGTGAGGTCCCAGTCGTACTGAGACAGCCGCTTTTGCGTGCCGATGTCGTCGAGCGCAACGTGGTGCACCTTGAAGCCCAGTCTGCGGATCATCTGCACGGCAATCTGCGCGTAGGGCACCTGCCAGGAAACAAATTCAATCGTGTGCTTCGAGGGATCGACGCCGGCCTCTTTGAGAAGCGCCTTGGCTTTTTCAAGATCGGGCTTTTTGAACTCATCGGCCTCATAGAGCGCGCGGTCAAAATAGAAGTTGTTCGTCCCCACGAACTGGTTGCTCGTCTGCGCACGGCTGCCGCCCACAAAGTTCATGAACCCCTGCTTATCGATGCAGTGGGCGAGAGCCTTTCGTACGCGGATGTCGTCAAAGGGCTTGCGCGGCTTGCGGTTATTGAAGGAGAGGAAGTACCAGGCACTGTCTTTGAGGCCTTCAATGACCGCGGCGCCCGCGCGCTGCAGATCTTCGGCGGCATCTTTGCTGACATAGGCAACATCCAGGTCGCCCGAGCGGATGGCAAGGCTCTTGTCTGTGCCGTCGCGAAGGTCAAAATGCACTGCGGCAAGCTTGGGGAGCCCCTTTTGCCAGTAGTCGGCAAAAGCCGGAGCGTCGAGACTGACCTTCGGGAGCCATTTGCCGAAGCGGAAGGGGCCCGTGCCGATCGGCTGCGTAATCGTGGAGTCCCAGCCCGGGGACTTCGGCGAAAGAATCCAGAGCTCAGCCATGAGCGACATGAAGGGTGCGAAGGGGCGGGCGAAGGCAATCACCACCGTGCCGGGTTCGGGCACCGAGAGGTTCTCTACGTTTTTGAGCGACGAAACGAGCCAGCCGCCCTTGATCTTCTCGCGGATGCGGTTGATGTTGGCGACAACGTCTTCGGCGGTCAGCACGTCGCCGTTATGAAATTTGACGCCCTGACGAATTTTGAGGGTATAAGTGCGCCCGTCGCTGCTCACCGTCACGTTTTCGGCGAGGAACGGTTTGACTTGGCCGTCGTCGGCAATGGAAGTGAGCGGTTCAGCGTAGCATTGCTGTACCGCAATGCTGCCGGTATGCCGATGCGGGTCAGACGTGTCGAGACCGAGCGTGGCATAGCGAAGTTCCCTGCGCACTGCAGCGTCGGCCGGAAAGCTCGGCAGAGCCGCGGCGGCAAGCGACGCAAGAAGCAGCGTGCGGCGGTGAAGCGAAAAAGCATTGCCCATGATTAATCTCCAAGAGTGGGAACACCAAGAATTTGCTGAAGAGAGCGCCCGTCCAATCCGTCAAGGGAGAGCCCAAGAAACCTCAGAACCGTGGGCGCAATTAGGGTGAGGTCCGTGGCGGCAGAGATCTCGCTCGGACGGAGGCTGGGATGATTGACAAGGCAGTACGGACTCTGTTCATGAAGACCCAATCCGCCGTGCTGACCGCAGCCGATGGGGTAAGGAGACCCCGGCACCAAGCAGGCCAGACTCTCACCGGCAACGCCGTAGGGATTGATGGCCGCGGGGTCAGACTTAAGGGAGAGGAAAAATTCAAGCGCCGGCGCCTCGGAAATGCCATAGAGCTCGAACTGCCGGCGGCAGACGACGTCGCTCAGCCAGTCGGCCTGCCGGAAAAACGCTTCCAGCCGTGCGCGCACGGTTTCAGGAGCCTGCAGATAGACCAAAGCAGCAGTGCCGTTGGGTGCAGTCACAAGCCGGCCCGAGGCAAGTTCTGACTCAAAGCCCGCCTCAGCGAGTTGCTTATCGATGTCGACCAGTCCGGACACGGTTTCGTGCCCATGGTCGGAGCCGGCTATAAAAAGAACGTCCTTTCCTTTTCTGCGGAGTTCATCGACACAGGCATAAACGGCAGAGACATTCTCATCGGTTCGCCGCAGTGCTTCCAAGTGCTCGGGCGAACCCAATGGGCAATGGTGCTGCGTCGTGTCGGGATGCCCCAGCCAGAGGAGGTTCACGGCGGCCAATTGGTTTTCAAGGTCGTCGATGAAACGCTCGGTCATTGCGCGGTCGCCCGCGAGATCCGAACTCACATTGAGCGCTTCGGTTTGCGGGAGTTCCCCGCGCGGACCGAAGCTCCCGGCTCGATGAAAGACATGTCCGCGGTGCGTCGGATCCTGAACATAAGCGGCGCCGGGCGAGGCATTGCCGTACATCCGCAGCCCGCCCGCCGCCTCAGTTCTTTGGGCAAGCGTAGGAACGCCGAGCACATGACCCCGGAGCTCGCGGCAGAGAGAAAAGAACGAGGGTACTCCGACATCGAGGAGCCGGAGCTTTCCATGGTCAAGGAGACAAAGCTTGTTGCCCGCCAGTTCGTGGCGCAGTGGATAGCAGCCCGTTGCGATCGTGGCAGAACAAACGCGCGTGACCGAGGGCGCAGCGGAACGGTGGCGGCGAAGCCACACGGACTCGCCGCGCAGCACATCGAGCGCCGGCGTCGATTGCGCTTCAATGGAATCACGGCGCAGACCGTCCGTAATCACGATCACCGCCAGTTTGTCGACGCTCATGCAATGGCCTCACTGCTGAAGTTGGAATGAGAGGTAGTCTAGAGATCATAGATTGCAGATTGCTGACAATCTGATGACCTTTATAATTCAACCATCTTTGGTGAGCTATAAACATGCCCGAAAACACTCAAATCGCGTTATTGACGAGCAAATCGCTTCCTGAACTGATTTGTTCAGAGCTAGAAGGCTGGATTGCACAAGGCAAAGTGTCGCCCGGACAGCCTTTGCGGGAAGCGGATATTTCTGCGCAAATGGGGCTTTCACGCGGTCCGGTGCGTGAGGCCTTCCGCATTTTGGAAGAGCGGGGATTGGTGTGCTGTGAGAAAAACAGAGGCGTCCGGGTAGGAAACCTCACCCTTGAACAAGTCAAAGAGATCTACGAACTGCGCGAAACGCTTGAAGGCCTAATCGGACGTCTGGCAGCAGAGCGGGCTGGAGCGGCCGAGAAAGCTGCGCTTAAGGGCATTGTGGAGGAGATGGCTAAAGCCGTGGACGCCGAAGATGTCGCCCGCTACACTGAGCTCAACTTCAAAATTCATGAGATGCTGGCCGGCTGCACGCAGAATGCGGTGCTCAAAGAAATCTATTTGCGTTTGGTTTCCAGACTCCATCTTTTTCGCAGCTACGTTCTTCGTCACCAGACGGGGAGCGCAAAACGGTCCTATCTGGAGCATCAGGCGATTGCCGAAGCGGTTTGTGCCGGTGAGGCCGATGAGGCAGAAAAACGGCTTAAAGCACATACGCGCGAGAGTCTGCAGCACCTGATTGCGATTGCAGAGAAATAATCTTTTAGTTGTCCTTGAGCCCATCGGCATGCTTCGGGGTGCGGGCTTGAGGCAAAAGAGGCCGGGGGATTCTTTCTCTTTGCCGATGCCGTTGCATCAGCTCCGGGCGGCGGCAAGCCTGAGACCGAAAAGAATGAGAATCACGCCCATGGTGCGGTTGAGCCACCGCTGAAAAGCCGGCCGTCCGAAGACCGGACGAATACGATCCATCATCACTACGAGCACGGCAAGCCAGGCAAGTCCGAGGAATGCCCAGGTGACGCCCATCAGCGCGAGCTGGGGCCCCGCGGGGAGCGCCGCGTCCATAAACTGCGGAAAGAACGTGAGCACGAAAAGCACCACCTTCGGGTTCAGAAGATTGCAAAAGAGCCCGCTTCGAAAGGCGGCGGCAGGCGTTTCGGCCTCGGCGTTCTGAAGGGCGGCTGCCGCAGCTTCAATCGGGGCGCCGTCTTCATGAGATTCATGACGGCGGGACGCAAGGAGCGAACGAAGGCCGAGATAGAAGAGTTGACATCCTCTCCGCCCCCTCAAGGACGGAGATTCCCTATTGAGTCCTTACGCGTTTTCAGGCGCTTGGGGATCTCTTCGGA
>ERZ827522.368-NODE-368-length-60919-cov-5.366029_pt1 | contig 60919 bp, 40 predicted proteins | sample MGYA00519580_ERZ827522 | MGnify/ENA primary metagenome ERZ827522 (study PRJEB31778, sample SAMEA3449340) | human gut metagenome | biome: human gut; feature: human-associated habitat; material: faeces | place: United Kingdom | collected 2010/2012 ... | reverse complement strand
CGACTCGCATAAAAAGCCTCCCATTTCTCGTGTCCAAGAAATGGGAGGCAGTTCACCGGGGGCGGTTTTTATATGCCTGCAATCGGCTGGTGCGTTGGGTTCAGGTTGCTTTGTACCAAAAGATGGAACTGCGGTGGCAATGTGTCCGCTTGGGCGGGTAGGATGGATGCATTGATTATTGCGAACGGTTTGAGCGGAGGACCATGCCTGTTCGAATCTATACCACCAATACCGGCACGGATTTGAGCGATGCCGAGTCGGCGCTGCTTGCCGACCTTATTGCCCGTCACGGGCGTGCCGTGTTGCTGGCACCAACGTTTGCCGAGCTCGACCTGTGCCGTCATGATGCGGCGGAAGCCGGGGTTTCACTGGGTATCGACTACAAGACGCCTTCGTCGTGGCTTCGCTCGCTTTGGGAGCTTTTGGGCGACGGGCGCGATTTCGTCGACAACCTGCAGCGCCAGATGCTGTTTTCGGATATGATTGCCCGCCGCGATGATGCCGATCTTCAGCCGCTTTCGTGTGGCCAGGGCACGGTGCGCATGCTCGCGCGCATGGCTCGCGATGTGCTTCCGGGTGTGGCAGGGACGGGTGCCGAGCGATGCGGTGGCAACAATTGCCAGCCTGAGCCAAAAAGCGATGCTGAGGCTCGCGTGTTCGAGCTTTTGCGCGCCTACGCGAGCGGCTTGGACCGTCGAGACATGGTCGAGCCCTGCGAGGCGGCTGACCTTATGGCCGAGGTGCTGGCCGACAACCTTCCGGCGTGCGCCCGCGCGGTATGCGTGCGCGGTATCACGTCGTTTACGCACGGCCTACTCGAGCTGCTGTCTGCCGTGGCGAACAATGGGGGAGAGGTCGTCGTGCTGCTTGCCCGCGAGCAGGCGGCGATGCGCGAGGAGCTTGCCACGGCATTTGATGCCCGCGGTGTGCTGTTTGAGATCGCGCCGCTGGGGGACGACGCCGTCGCGTCTGATGTCGCTTGCGGGGCCGCCGCTCAGCCTGCCTTTATTGAGGTCGCCGGCCCCCATGCCCGTGCTCATGTCTATGTGGACGCCATCGATAAGTTGGTGAAAGTGCACAAGGAGTCCAAGGCCGATAAAGCTACTGCAACGCCCGCCGACCCCGTGCGCGTGCTCGTTGTTTCTGCCCGGGCATCCCAGCTGTTCGGTGAGCTCGCCTCTCGTCTGGCGGCGCGTCACATTGCGGCCGAGACGACTGAGTTTACGGCGTTTTCCCAGTCCATCGCGGGTAGGCAGTTTACGGCGCTCGCCAACCTGATCGAGCGTATGAAAGCCGCCGACGAGGGCACCGCTTCTAAGACCGAGTGGTGGCCCGCTCCAGAGCTTACCGACTGGATTTATAGCCCGCTTTCGGGTGCCGACGCCGCGAGCGCCCGCGGCTTCGACAAGAACATGCGCCTGTCGCGCAGCAAGACCACTGCGGGCGTCAAGAGCCTGCTGCAGAGCGTGCAGGGCCAGGTGAGGGGCGCCCGCAAGGCTGCCAGCGAAGATAACTGGTTTAAGAACGTGCCGTGCGTGGTCTCGGACGTGTTTCAGGCGCTGTGGCGCGACAAACCCGTGACGGCGCTCAAGGCCATGCTCGCCGTTGCCGAGGCGCTGCCCGATCGCGCTCTAGGCGGCCTTGACGGCCAGGCCCGTCGCCAGGCAGAGACGGCCTTGCTGCGACATGCCATCGACATCCTTATGAACGATGCTCACGCGCTCGACGTGTCGCAGGCCGCGACCGTGCCGGTTCTCGACGGCGTTCGAACTAAGGTGGACAAGCGCAGTACCGCATACGATTACGAGACCTACGAGGTCGATCGCACGCCACGGGCGCAAGTGCGCTTCGTGTCGCTTGCCGATGCGTCGGTTTTGCGTCCTGGCGGATACGATGCCGTGCTGTTTGCCGATGTCGACCTGGACAGCTATCCGCTTTCGCACGAAGAGGGCCCGCTTGCCACGTTGATGGCCGAGCTGCGCCGCGACGGCGTGTCTTTGGAGCCCGCTGCCCTGTTGCGCGTGCGCTTTGGCCGTGCAATGCAGGCGGCGAGCGGTCCGGTCGCGCTCGCCCGCGTGACACACGATCGCCAGGCGCGCGAGTGCTACCCGGCAGCCGTATGGACCGAGCTGCGGGCACATGCCGAGGCCGCTGGCGCTGCCAAGCCCACGTGCGTAGGCGAGGGCGATATCATCGCCGACTTCGATCCCGCGGCAGGCGAAGGTCTCAAGCGCGAGCGCGTGACCTGCGAAGCTCCTCAGCATCTGAGCGATGAAGCCATTCCGTATCTGGTCCTGCGTCGCCGCGATGGCGAGGGCGAGAACGCGCCACTCGTGCCGCGTCTGACGTCCGCCTCGCAGATTGAGGCGTACTCGACGTGCCCACTGTGCTGGTTCGTGTCGTATCGCGTGAAGCCCCAGTCCATCGACGCGGGCTTTGGCAACATGGAGAAGGGCAACTTTGTCCACGATGTGCTGGAGCGCCTGCATGCCCGCCTGCCCCAGGAGGGCATGGAGCGCGTGACGCCCGAGAATCTGCCACGCGCTCAGGAGCTGCTGCGCGAGGTCTTTGACGAGACGTTGGCCGAGCACGCCGGCAAGCGAGGCACGGAGGGCCCGCTGGTGCCGCTCTCTGCGGTGGAGGAGCGCCAGGTGGCCGAGATCTTGCCGCAGCTGGAGGGTGTGCTTGCCTACGAGTCCGAGGCACTTGCCCCCTTTGCCCCGCGCTACCTGGAGTTCGCCTTCAACGAGCTCAAGGTCGAGTATGCCGGTTGGCCGCTTGGCGGGCGCATCGACCGCGTGGACGTGGACGCCGAGAATCGTGCCGTGGTGATCGACTACAAGCATCGCACGGGCGTTGAGGAGTTTAAGCTCGCCGACCCTACGGTGCGCGACGAGGAATCGGGCACGGCGCCCATCGACGATCCGCGCTGGTTGCCGCCACATACCCAAACGCTCATCTACGCCCAGGCCATGCGCCGGGCGCTGGGCCTAGATACCCGTGCTGCGCTCTATTTCTCGACCAAGGGCGGCAAGCCCGCGCTGCGCGGCGCGGCGAGTGCCGAGTTGCTCGAGGAAGAGCGTGGTGACGGTCGCATCCCGGGCCTCAAGAAGGGCTTCCCGGGCGAGGGCGGCAGCATGGACTTCGATGCCCTGCTCGACCGCGTGGAGACCGGCATTGCCGAGCGCCTGCGCGAGCTCGAGGCAGGTGACGTCGCCGCTGTCGACCCGACATCGGCGCAAGCCGCGCATGCGCGCTGTTCGTATAACCACCAAGGAACGTTTGTAAGGAGGGGCGTGTAGACCATGGATCTTTCGACTTTGATGCCGCAACAGCTGCAGATCGTCAAGACGCTCGACCGTCCGCTGTTTGTCTCGGCGGGCGCCGGTTCGGGCAAGACCTTTACCCTCACGCGCCGCATCGTCTACGCGCTCTCGCCCGAATCCGGTCCGTTCGTCGAGCATCTGGACCAGGTGCTCGCCATCACCTTTACCAAAGATGCCGCGGCCGAGATTAGCGACCGCGTGCGCCGTGCGCTTATCGACGAGGGCATGGACGAGGAAGCACTGACCGTCGACGACGCGTGGATTTCGACCATTCACGGCATGTGCTCGCGTATCCTGCGCGCGCATGCGCTGGAGCTGGGCATCGACCCCGAGTTCACGGTGCTCACCGATACCGACGAGCTTATGGACCAGGCTGTTGAGCATGTGCTGGCCCGCGCGACGGCGCCCGATGCCGCCCCCGAGCTCGCGGCATCGCTCAAGGCCCTCTATGCCTGGTATCCCATGGCGGGCGAGGGCGGTTCCTTTGGCACCGGCACGACCATCAAGGGCCTGGTGCGCGACCTGCTGGAGCTGTCGAGCCAGTTGCCGGGCGGTATGGACGACGTGTGCGTGGCGCGCGGCCAGGCCGATACCTCGGCACTCGCCGATGCCTATCGCGCAGCGCTGGGCGCAAGCAAGGCCGCGACCGAGAAGGCGCAGATGGCACTCGACGCCATTGACGCGTTCGAGGCGAGCGGCAAGACCATGGCCGATGCAGCGCGACTCATGATGTCGTGCACCATGCCGCGCGCGAGCAAGGCATTCCCTAAGGAGCAGGTCGAGCTGCTCAAGGCCGAGGCCGCCGATGCGTTTATCAATATCGTGCTTGCCTGCGGTGGCCCGGCGCTCGATGCGCTGGTGGGCCTGGCCCGTTCCGTCGAGGCCGAGTATCGCGCATTGAAGGCTGCCCAGTCCGCCCTCGATAATAACGACCTGCTGCGCATGGCCTACGAGGCCCTGCGCGATTACCCGGCCATCCGAGCGGCATACGAGGGCCGCTTTAAGATGGTCATGATTGACGAGTTCCAGGATACCGATCAGATGCAGGTCGATCTGATACGCTACCTGACGGGTGCGGGGGAGCGCGCGCTGTGCACCGTGGGCGATGCGCAACAGTCCATCTATCGCTTCCGTGGCGCCGAGGTTGAGGTGTTCCGCCGCCAGGAGCGCAAGGTGGGCTCGACTGCCGCGCCCGAGGCGACTGCCGTGACCGACGCCCCTGCTGGCGAGCTCGTCAAGCTCGTGCGCAACTTCCGCAGCCACGACGAGGTACTGCGTTACGTGGCACGCGTCTTCGACGGCGATGACGGCGGCCTGATGCAGGGCTTTTTGGATCTTGAGGCGAGCGACGGCCGCAAGGACACGCTGGTGGCAGACGCCTCGCGTCGCCAGGCCCTCTTTGTTGCCGGCGGCAGTACGCAGGAGCGCACGCAGGCCAAGGCCCGTGCGATCGCCGAGCGATTCCGCGCTCTTGCCGATGCCGGCCAGCCCCAGGGCGGCATGGTGCTGCTGCTGGGCCGCATGACCAACGCAGACGTCTACGCACAGGCCTTCCGCGACCAGGGGCTCGACTGCGTCATCGCGGGCGGCTCGGTCTTTGCCCAGGCAGCCGAGGTGCAGACGGTGCGCGCCCTGGTCTGTGCGCTCGCCAATCCGGCCGATACGGCGCAGGGCCTTATGCCGCTGCTCGCCTCGCCGATGTTTACGCTCGGCGCCCAGGAGTTCCTGGCGCTGGCGACCAAGCTCGATAGCGAGACAGGGGAGACCTCGCGCCGGAATATCGACGTGGGCATCATGAGCGATTCCGATGTGCCGGGTTTGCAAGACTTGCCGCTCGTGACGCGCGCCCGCGAGGTGCTGCGGTATGCGCTTCGTCGCGTGGGCCGCGATTCGTTCGCCGCCATCGCGCGCGACGTGGTCAACGCCTCCGGCTGGTTTGTGCGTCTGGCGCAGCGTGGTCCCGAGGGCAAGGCCATTGCCGCCAACGTGCTCAAGGCGCTCGACGCCGTGGCCGAGGCGGAGGCCGAGTTCGGCAACTCGCCGCGTTCCATCGCGCTGGCCTTCGACCGCTTCTTGGCGGGCAAGGAGGCCCCGGGTGCCCTCAACGAGGAGGGTGACGGCGCGGTACGCATCATGACCGTGCATGCGTCCAAGGGCCTGGAATATCCGGTCGTGGCGGTTGCCGAGTGTTTTGGCGTGCGCAAATCGTCCGGTGCGGCGCAGATGGGCCGCGTCGACGGTGGGGCGCAAGTCGTGGCGCTGCCGGCGCGCTTCGATGGCGTTAAGCTTGCCGATGGGACCTTCGTGAAGGGCGATGACGTCAAAAAGCAGTTTGAGCATGCGTTTAAGGGCAGGGGCACGTCTCTGTGGCTGCCGCCGGAGCTCATGGAGGACGTCTGCGCGACGGGTTCTCCCGCCGAGGCATTTGCTCGCCTGCGCAACGACGACCTGCAGCTTTCGCTCGAAGAGCGGGCTCGTTTGCTCTATGTCGCCATGACGCGTGCGCGCGAGCTGGTGATCTTGGCGATGGATGCCGGCGTGAGCCGTGGCAAGCTGTGTGCGCCGACCTTCGACGTCGAGACCGATCTGACCTATGACGTGCTGCGCCGTATTTTGCCGACCGACGCTCTGGACATGCCGCAGCTCGATGCCGACCGCCTGGTGTTCGACAACTCCCAGCCGGGCGACTACGAGCTCATTTCGCTCGCGGACTTTACCTTTGGCGAGCAGACGTTTGAGGCCAACGCTTCGCTGGATGCCGAGGGCAGGCTTGTCCGCGGCGATGCGGAGCCGGAGGGTGCCGGTGCAGATGCCCGCGCCGCCGTTCCCGGTCCTGCCGACCCTGAGCCCGATGCGTTTGAGCTCGTGTATCCCCAGGCGGTGGGCGTGCGCATGGGCATCTGCCCGTATCCGGCGCGCGATTCGTACAGCTACTCGTCAATTGCCGCGGCGCTGCATGCCGAGTCCGAGGACCGTGCTATCGAGGCGCACGTGCCCATGGACGAGGCCGGCGATGATGCGGAGTCGGATGGTTCCGAGATGACGGATGCAGACGTTGCCGCCGTTGAGCCCGCCGGCAACCCCATGGCGCTGGGCTCGGCGTTCCATGCCGCCTGCCAGTGGCTGATCGAGATGGGTGCCGGTGAGCTGCCCGCCGCGCGTGCCGATGCACTGGCGCGCCTGTGGCGCTTGACGCCTGAGCAGTGCGAACGCTTCGACGTTGCCCTGGACCGCTGGCTCAAGTCGGCTGTTCGTGCCGACCTGCTTGCGTGGCCGTGCGTTCGCGCCGAGGTGCCGTTCTTTTCGCTGGGCTGCGAGGACGAGGACATCGCCCGCTACGGTGCCTATGCCGAAGGTGCCATCGACGCTTTAGCGACGAACCCGGCGGATTCGTCACGCGTGCTGGTCATCGACTACAAGACGGGTGGCACGCCGGATGAGACGCCGGACCAGCTGCTCGAGAAGCACGCCCTGCAGGCGCGCGTCTACGCTGATGTTCTACACAAGGCGGGCTTTGAGGCCGTGACCGTCAAGTTCGTCCGCGTGGAGCAGCCGGATCCAACCATCTTCGTCGAACCCGCCGAACCTCAAGTAGTCACCTACAATCTCTAGCCCTCAGATAACTTGCGGTGGAATAGTTCCTGTATTGCGGCCCAGATGGCCCAAGCGGGAACTATTTCACCGCAACTGCAAGAGGAGCCGTGTGGGTTTGGCTAGGTTCGGGTGCTGTCCGTGCCGTGGGGTAAAATCGTTCAGTCAGAACACGAACCCGCATCGGAGCTCATCACATGGCATTCGTCCATCTGCACAATCACACTGTTTTCTCCATGCTCGACGGCGCAACCCGTATCCAGGATATGGTCAACCGTGCCGTTGAGCTGGGCATGCCCGCCGTGGCCATCACCGACCACGGCTACATGTACGGCGTGCCCGACCTGGCGCTGGCCTGCGACGCCGTCAACCACAACACGCCCGAGTACAAAACCTGGAGCCACGACAAGGCCTTCTTGGAAAAGGACCGCCGCGACGAGCTGGTGGAGCCCGATCCCGAGGAAAACCCGCGCGAGCATGCCCAGTATGTGAAGGACATGGCCATGTGGGACGAGAAGGGCAACATCGACGAGCTCAAGCCGCCCCTGGTCATCAAACCCATCTTTGGCTGCGAGGTCTACTTTACGCCGGACGAGACGCTCGCCCGCGACCACAAGCCCGAGCTCTACCACATGATCCTTCTGGCCAAGGACCAGGAGGGCTACGTCAACCTGATGCAGACGGTCTCTGAGGCCGCCGTGCAGGGCTTTTACTATAAGCCCCGCGTGACGCTCGACAACCTGCGCCGCCACGCCAAGGGCATGATCTGCACCAGTGCCTGTATCGCGGGCATCATCCCCAAGTACATCGACCGCGGTGACATGGAGGGTGCCATCAAATGGGCCGAGACCTTCCGCGACACCTTCGACCCCGGCGACTTTTATATCGAGATCCAGGAACACGGCATCACCACCGACAACGGTCTGACCGACGAGCAGATGGACCGTACGCTCATCGACATCGCTAAACAGGTGGGCGTCAAGGTCATCGCCACCAACGACTTCCACTATCTGCGCCGCGAGGACGCGCCCGTGCAGGACGTCATCATGTGCATCGGCATGAACGCCAAAGTCGACGACCCCAACCGCATGCGCATGACCGGCTCGGAGTTTTACATGAAGACCGAGGAGGAGATGCGGGCGATGTTCCCGTATTGCCCCGAGGCCTGCGACAACACGCTCGAGATTGCCGACAAGTGCTACGTGGAGCTCGACTGGGACTCCATCATCCTGCCGCGCTTCCCGTTGCTCGATCCCGGCGAGACGCACGAGAGCCAGTTCCGCCGCGAGTGCGAGAAGGGCCTGCGCCAGCACTACGGTGACGACTGGGCCACGCGCGAGATCGGCGGAGTCAACATCAAAGAGCGCTTTGAGTACGAATACAAGGTCATCTGCGACAAGGGCTTTGCCGCCTACTTTTTGATCGTTGCCGAGTACGTGCAATGGGCCAAGGACAACGGCATCGGCGTCGGCCCCGGCCGTGGCTCGGCCGCCGGCGCTATCGTCGCCTACGCCATGAACATCACCGCGTTCGACCCGCTCGAAAACGGCCTGATGTTCGAGAGGTTCCTGTCCCCGCAGCGTACCGAGATGCCCGATATCGATATGGACTTCGACGATGAGCGGCGCCTCGAGGTCGTGGAGCACGTTCGCCAGCTCTACGGCCCCGAGAAGGTCACCCACGTCATCACCTACTCGACCATCAAGGCCAAGCAGGCCATCAACGACGCCGCGCGCGTCCTGGACTACCCGGTCTACATGGGCCAGCGCCTGTCCAAGATGGTCTCGAGCGATCCCAAGGTCAAGCTCAAGCAGGTGCTCGACAAACAACCCGGCAAAGAGGATCTGTTTAACCCCGATTTTGCCGAGGCATATAAAAAGGACGACGACGCTCGCCGCATCATCGACACGGCGCTCTCGATCGAGGGCCTCACCCGTGGCGAGGGCGTGCACGCGTGCGCCGTTCTGATCTGCCGCGACCCCGTCAACGAGCACGTGCCCACCAAGCTCGACACCAAGGGCGGCGTCGAGATTACCCAGTACGAGGGCCATACCGTCGCCGACATGGGCCTGCTCAAGATGGACTTCCTGGGCCTGCGTACGCTGACGGTTATCTCCAAGGCCAAGGCAAACATCAAGAAGAACTTCGGCATCGACATCAAAGAGGAAGAGATTCCCTTTGACGATCCCGAGATCTTTAAGCTCATGGGCTCCGGCCACACCGCCGGCGTCTTCCAGGTCGAGTCCGCCGGCATGACGGCCACGATCAAGAACATGAAGCCCACCGAGTACAAGCACGTCGTAGCATTGATCGCCCTGTACCGCCCGGGCCCGCTGGGCGCCGGCATGGTTTCGTCCTACATCAACCGTATGAACGGCAAGGAGCCGGCCGTCTCCTACGACGACCGTCTGGACGACATCCTGGGCGAAACCTACGGCACCATGGTCTACCAGGAGCAGGTTATGCTCATCTCTGTCGAGATGTGCGGCTTCTCCAAGGGCGAATCGGACTCGCGTATCCGTAAGCCCGTGGCTAAGAAAAAGATTAAGCTGCTCACGTCGACGGTGCTGCACTGGGAGGATGGCTCGGACGAGACCACCTACGACCACTGGATGAACGGCGCTATCAAGAACAACTACACGCGCGAGGTCGCCCAGAAGATTTGGGACGATGTTCTCGAGTTCGCGTCCTACGCCTTCAACAAGTCGCACTCCGCCGGCTACGCCATCCTGGTTATGCAGACGGCGTGGCTCAAGGCGCACTATCCACACGAGTACATGGCGGCCGTTCTGACGTCCTATACGGGCAAGACCGACAAGATCGTGCACTACGTCTCGGCATGCCGTCACGACGGCATCCCCGTGCTTTCGCCAGATGTCAACGAGTCCGGCACCGAGTTCACGGCTACCAAGGAAGGCGTGCGCTTTGGTCTGGCCGGCATCCGCGGCGTGGGCACCGGCGTGGCGCAGGCGATTATCGCCGAGCGCGAGGCGGGCGGCCCGTTTAAGACACTGCACGACTTTGTCGAGCGCGTGGACTCGAGCCAGGCCAACCGCCGCGTGATCGAATCGCTGATCAAGGCAGGTGCCTTCGACTCCACGGGCTATCCGCGTCGCCAGATGATGCACTTTGTGGACAAGAACAACCCCGAGAACATCATTGACGCCGCGATAAAGCGCCAGAAGGACCGCGCGAGCGGCCAGACCTCGTTCTTCGATATGTTTGGCGACGTTGAGGGCTCGGGCTTCGAGGTCAGCGTGCCCGATCCGGACGGCCAGGAATGGGACCGCCACCTCAAGCTGAGCCAGGAGAAGGAGGTCCTGGGCATCTATGTCTCGGACCACCCGCTGCGCCCGTTTGAGTACGCGCTCAGCAAAGCGCGCGACTTCTCGTTCTCGCAGATCGATACCGGCTACGAAGTGCAAAACCCCACGGGCGGCACCATCAACCAGGAGATCCCCGAGGGCAAGGCACTGTGGTGGGCCGGCATGGTCTCGAGCGTGTCCAAGCGCGTGACCAAAAACGGCGACCCCATGGGCATCGTTCAGCTCGAGGACATGGAAGGCGAGGCCACCGTCGTGGTGTTCCCCAAGACCTACAAGGAGGCCGAGGGGTACCTGTACGGCGAGGTCGATCCCGAGACCGGCGCACAGCTGTCCGATGCGTTTGTTCGTATTAAGGGCAAACTCGAGCGCTCGGACCGCGGCGACCAGATCATCGCGCAGGAGATCGTGCCGCTGGAGCTCAACGAGGAGAACAACAAGCCCAAGGTGTTTGAGGTCATGGTGCCCAACAGCCGCTTTAGCCAGGGCAACATGGCGCGTCTTGCCACGGTGCTCACCGCTAACCCGGGCGGCGACCGTGTGGAGATCTTTATCGAGCAGGTGGACGGACGCGTGCTGCGCGCCGAGGTGCCTGCCAAGGTCAACGCGCGCTCGATTCCGCTGCTGGCCGAGGCCAAGGCAATTGTGGGTAACCAGGGTCGCGTGACGGTGATTTAGGGACGGCGTTGCAGGTCTGCGCGAGATTGGAGGAAGTGATGGCACAGGGGACGTTTGTGCAGGCGCTCCGGAAAGAGGCGGCGCTGAGCGGCACCTTTATGAAGGGCCGCTCGCTCATGCTCAACGGCGCCGTGCTGTCGATCGAAGACAGCGGCTCGCGCTTCTCCAAAAACGTGACGGTTGAGGGCTCAGTGCGCGGCTCGCGCGGTGACCTGTACAAGACGCACGTGGCGCTCGACATGGACGAGCACGAGGTGATCGACTACGACTGCGATTGCCCCGCTGCCTATCGCTACCCCGGCATGTGCAAGCACGCCATCGCCACGGCGCTGGCGTACCTGGACGCCAGCGGCATTGAGCCCGTTGAGGGGCTGCGCACGCCGGTTCGCACGTTTACGGCGGCGCCCAAGCAAGCCGTGCGTCCTGCGTCCGCCGCACCGGCGGTCAACCCTAACTTTCCCTTCCCGGCACCAGTTCCCACGAGCCCGAGCCTCATGAAGGCGCTCTCCGATCTTTCGGACGCGCGCATGGATGAGTTGGCGGGCATGCGCCGCAAGCTCGCCGGCACTGTCGACCCCGATGCCCCCAAGGCGGTGTTGGAGCCCTCGCTGGTGCCGTACTACAATCCGCTGTTTGCCGACCGCTTTAGCTGGGCGCTCGAGCTTCGCATCCGCTGCGGCTCGGTGTCCTACGTGGTCAAGGACATCGACGGCATGGCCGCCGCCTACGTGCGCGGCGGCACGTTCTCGTACGGCAAAAAGCTCACATTCCTCCATGCGCCCGAGGTCTTCGACGAGGTTTCGGTGCGCCTGCTCGACCTTGTTGTGGCAACGGTTGTGTATCTGAGCGACATCACAAGTTCGCGTTCGGCGTCGTACGACTTTGCCCGCAGTGGCTTTGTCGCCGAGCGCCAGCTGCCGCTGTCCGAGCATGACATCGTATACATGCTGGACTTGCTGCGTGGCCGGACCATTTCCTTTGAGCCCGCCTGGTCGCGGGGAACGACGACGCATCGTTCCTACGAGGTGGCGGTTGAGTTGTCGCCGGTGGGGGAGGACGAGGCCTCGGCAAAACAACCACCGCTCCTCGCCGCCAAAATCGCGCCGGCGGCTGGTGGCAGCTACGATCTGCGCCTGCCCGCCGATATGTACTGCTTTGCCTCGGGCGACGTTGCCTATCTGGTCGACACGCACCGCGCGTGCCGCGCCGATGCGATGTTTGCCCAGCATGCCGCACCGTTTCTGTCGCGTCTGCTGCCCTGTCGCACGCCGGTCCATATCGCCGCCGAGCAGGTGGGCGAATTCTGCCGCATGGCACTGCCCGTGCTGCGCGAATACACCGACCTCACCGCTCCCGCCGTGCTCGACACCGTGGCGCCCGAGCCGAGCTTTGCCATGGCAATCGGTGTCGATGACGGGCTTGTGACCTGCAAGATTACGGTTTCCTACGGCGACTGGTCGGCAGATCTCTTTAGCCTGGGCGCTCCGGGCAGCCCCTTCGAAGAGCAGCGCCCGGGCGTGCCGCCGCGCGACGAGATAGCAGAGTTTCGTGTTATGGACACGGCGGCCCTGTATTTCGACTTTTACGAGGGCGGCCTGGCGTTTGAGGAGCGCGACGACGAGAGCCTGTTCCACTTGCTGACCGAGGGCCTGTCCGCCCTGTCCGAGCTGGGCGAGGTCATGCTCAGCGACCGCCTGCGCCAGGCCTCGGTTCGCCCTGCGCCCAAGCTTTCGGTGCGTGCAACCGTCAAGAGTAACCTGCTCGACGTTGAGCTGGGCGCAAGTGGGCTTTCGGCGGCAGACCTTGCCATCTATCTGGACTCCTACAAGCGCCACCAGACGTTTGCGCGTCTCACGTCGGGCGACATCGTGCGCCTGGACGAGGGAGCGCGTGCTGCGTTTGGCCTTGCCGAGGACCTGGGGGTCGATGCTGTCGACCTGCTCGACGGCGTGTCGCTTCCCGCGTCGAGTACCCTGTTTGTCGACAGCATGCTTGCGCGCACGCCCGAGCTCGAAGCCGATCGCGACGCTGCGTTCCGTCGCACCGTCGAGCGCTTGGATACGCTCGGCAAGATGGACTTTACGGTGCCGGTCTCGCTCAAGGCCACACTGCGCGGCTATCAGGTTGACGGATACCAGTGGCTCGGCTCGCTCGAGCACCTGGGCCTCGGCGGCATCTTGGCCGACGATATGGGCTTGGGCAAAACACTGCAGATGATCGCGCATATCCTGGCGCGCGTGGAGGCGGGGGATGCCAAGCCCACGCTCGTGGTGTGCCCTGCGTCGCTCGTGTATAACTGGACCGCCGAGCTGGAGCGCTTTGCGCCTTCGCTCGACGTGTGCGCTATCGTGGGCGCCAAGGCGCAGCGCCGCGTGCAGATAGCCGGCGCTGACGAGCATAACGTGGTTGTAACGTCGTATGACCTCATGCGGCGCGATATCGACGAGTATGCCGAGCAGGACTTTGCCCGTGTGGTGCTCGACGAGGCCCAGTACATTAAAAACCCGCTCACGCAGGTGGCGCACGCCGCCAAGCGTCTGCCTGCCGGCGTGCGCTTTGCCCTGACGGGCACGCCCATCGAAAACCGCTTGTCCGAGCTCTGGAGCATCTTCGACTTTTTGATGCCGGGCCTGCTTGGCTCGCGCGAGTCGTTTGCCAAGCGCTTCGAAAGCCCGGTCGAGCACGCCGAGGGTGACAGCGCCGCTCGCTTGCAAGCGCTCGTGTCGCCGTTTGTGCTGCGTCGCGTCAAGGAAGACGTGGTGGCCGATCTGCCCGAGAAGATCGAGGACACCGTCATGGCACAACTCACCGGCGAGCAGCGCAAGCTCTACCTGGCCAACCAGGACCGCATCGCCCAGCAGGTGCAGCACCGCGAGGCATCCGAGTTTAAGAAAGACAAGCTCAAGGTGCTCGCCGAGCTCACCAAGCTGCGCCAGATCTGCTGCGACCCGCATCTACACTACGAGGACTACAAGGCAGGGAGCGCCAAGCTCGACGCTTGCATGGAGCTCGTGCGCGGTGCGCTCGACGGCGGGCACCACATTCTGCTGTTCAGCCAGTTCACGGGCATGCTCGATATCATTGGCAAGCGCCTGGCCAAGGAGGACATCGGCTTTCTTAAGCTCACGGGCGCTTCGTCCAAGGAGAGCCGCGCCAAGATGGTCGCGCAGTTCCAGGCGGGCGAGGTGCCGGTGTTTCTGATCTCGCTCAAGGCGGGCGGCGTGGGCCTCAACCTGACGGCGGCCGACGTGGTCATCCACTACGACCCGTGGTGGAACGTGGCCGCGCAGGACCAGGCGACCGACCGCGCGCATCGTATTGGCCAGCAACATACCGTGACCGTGTACAAGCTCATCGCCAAGGACACGATCGAGGAGCGCATCATGCAGATGCAGGAGTCCAAGCGCGACCTGGTCAACAGCGTGCTCGGCGGCGACGGCATCTCCTCGGCGCTGTTTACCCGCGAGGATGTTCTGGCGCTGCTCGGCGGCGACGGACGCTAACCCGCTCGGGTGGGGCCGCCAGGGCGGATAGCGCACGTTGCCCCATCGTCCCCGCTCGTTATGTGTTCATTTGCGATGTCGTGGATGGTTCGCTTGCCTTTGGGCATAAGAACCTCAAGAACATCGGCACATCAGCAAAGGAGAACATCATGGCGAAATTCTTTAAGGACCCCGATGGCAAGCTCATTGCCGCCCTGGGCAACGACGTTGCAACCCCTGCCGGCTGCACGGAGCTGACCGCGAACACCGAGGACGCGGCGCACGAAAAGCACGTGCCCGTCGTCGAGAGCGAGCGCGACGGTCACGTGATCCGTGCGCGTGTGGGCTCGGTCGAGCATCCTATGGTGCCCGAGCACTACATCGAGTGGATCGCCCTTGAGGCCGAGGGTCGTCTGGAGGTCCATTACCTCCAGCCCGGCATGAAGCCCGCGACGTTTTTTGCTGGCGGTTCCAAGACCGGTACCGTCTATGCCTATTGCAACCTGCACGGGCTGTGGTCCGCGACGTTCTAGGAGCGCGCCCCCGCTCGGGGTATCATAGCTAGCATATGCACATGCGAGCGCCGACTGCATCATGCGGCCGGCGCTTTTACTACGACAACGATGGTTTACGACGGAAAGGGCTGAGCCATGAAGCTCGCACTTGCACAGATCGATATGCGCCTGGGTGATATTGAGGGTATCTGCGGTCGCATCGAGGACCAGGCGCGCCTGGCCCATGAGCGCGGTGCGCGCGTGTTGTGCGTGCCGGCTCCGCTCTTTATGGGAGCCCTGCCCGGCGGCCTGGTGGGCGCTGCCGACTTTGAGCACGACATACTTGCCGGCTTGACCGGCGTCGCCGAGCGTATCCAAGAGCTCGATATGATCTGCATCGTGCCCGCGGCAGTTTCGTTTGAGGGCCAGCCCCTGCTCGACTACATGATGCTCAAGGACGGCCATGTGGTGCCGGCCCGTTCGAGCATTGCCCTGCAGCGTGGTGGGACCGGCGATGCCCGTTGGGCGCCGCCAGTCTTCGACGTGGACGGCGTGCGTATCGCCGTGATCTTCGACTTGGACCGCGAGCTCGAGATGCTGCCGACCGGCGTCGACCTCATCGCCTATTTCCAGTTCAACGCGTTTGATATGACCGACCGCGAGAGCGCTGCGATCGCCGCCGTGCGCAGCGGAGCCTACCGCAAGATCGCATCTAAGCGCAGCGTGTGGTTTGCCTGCATGGCGCCGGTCGGTGCGTACGATGAGTCGGTGTATACCGGCGGCTCGTTTGTGCTCGACGACTGCGGCCGCGTGGTGGCCCAAGCGCCGTGTTTTGAGGAGAGCCTGCTGGTTCAGGAGATCCAGCGCGGCGTGATGCTCGATGCCCTGGAAGATCACGAACTGCCCGAGTTCCGTTCCGAGGAGTGGCTGTGGCAGGCGCTGGTGCTCGCCGTTCGCGATAACGCCCGCGCCCGCGGTACGTCGCGTGCCGTGGTGGCGCTCGAGGGCGACTTGCCGTCGTCCCTGCTGGCGGCGCTTGCCGTCGACGCCCTGGGTCCGCGAAACGTGATCGGCCTGGTACTGGGACGCAACCGCATCTTTACGCCGGCGCAGGAGGAGGCCGAGGCTGCTCGCTGTGCCGCCGTTCGCGCCATTGCCGAGCGCCTGCATATTCGCACGGTTGAGCGCGATGCGCCGGATGCCGCGCGTGTGCTCGACCGCGATGTGTCGGCGGGCGACGCCGAGCGCCTGCGCTCTCGCACGCTGGGCCTCATGCTGGAGGATACGGCGCTCGAGCTGGGTGCGATGGCGTTGAGCCCGCTGTCCAAAACTGAGTACGCGCTGGCGGCGCCCGCGCTTTGCGGTGGCTACCAGGGCGATTACGCGCCCTTTGGTGATGTGTGTCTGTCGACCCTCGAGTTTGTGGCGCGCGTGCGCAACCGCACGTCTGCCGTGGTGCCGCAGGAGCTCGTGACGCTCAACGCGGTGGAAGATTGCATGGAGCGCGTGCTGGCGCAAGCGCTCTCGACGCTTGACGGTCCGGTCGACATGCTCGATCGCGCGGCGCAGCTGCTCGGTGGGCTCGAGCCGGGCGAGGTCGATGGCACGCTCGAGGCGCACGTGGACCGCAACCGACCCTTCGACGACATCCCAATGGCCTCTGGCAAGCCCGAGGCTTGCTCGCTGCTGCTGATGCTTGTGCGCCAGGGTGAGGCTGCTCGTCGCATGCTGCCGACGGCGCCGATCGTCTCGGCCCGTTCGTTTGCCGAGCGTGCCTGGCCGTATATGCTCGCGTGGTCCGACCTGGGACTGAGCGGCAAAGAACGCATGACGGTCGATGCGCTGGCGCGCGCCGAGGTGAACCGCTTTGCTGACGAGGATGCAAGCGAGCGCATGCGTGGCGAGATGATGGGCATACTGGGTGACCTGTTGGGTATTTCGCCCGAGCAGATGGAGGAGCTGCGCTCCGAGGATGGTCAGCGTCGCCTGCATGAGGGTATGAAAAAGTTTGAAGGCGAGGTCCAGGACGCCATCGAAAAGATGATGGGCGGCCAGGGCGGACCGCAGGGTGGGCCCCAGGGCGGACCGATGCCGCAGCCGCCGGTGGACCCGAGGCAGTTCCCATTCTTCTCGCAGAACTAAAAAGGTTACGCGGTGTTGCCAAACCGCGTAACGAGTCGACGCTGCGCGAGCCCCTGCCGGGCAATCTGCCGCTCAAGCCGTCGCTTGCGTACAGAAGTACGCGGCGCTCCTCTTTCGCGACACCTTGCCACGGCAGGGACTCGCTCGCTGACTTATGCTCAACCTATGGTTCAACCTTGCTTGCTAGATACGGTCGCCGTTGTGTTATTCTAGAACAGACGTTCGTGAATGATGCGCGGGGCCTTGCCTTGCGCCGTGCTTGTGGCGAGGGGAGGTTGGCTTGGTCATTTTGGGTATCGACCCCGGTTTGGCCCATACGGGTTGGGGGATTATCGAGGAGCGGCGCGGAGAGGTTCGCTGCCGTGCCTACGGTTGTATCGAGACCAGCGCGGGCAGTCCGCTCGCGGTGCGCCTGTCGCATATTGCCCGCGACCTCAAGGGTGTCGTGGAGCGTTATCGACCTGATACCGCTGCTATCGAGAGCATTTACTTTGGCGCCAACGTTCGCTCGGCCATCCCCACGGCGCATGCCCGCGGTGCTGCACTCGTGGCTCTTTCGGAGTGCGCGCTCGAGATCGGCGAGTACACGCCTATGCAAATCAAGCAGGCTGTGGTGGGCACCGGTGCCGCAGATAAGCGGCAGGTCGCCTACATGGTGCGCACGCTCACACAGCTCGATCACGACCCGCATCCCGACCATGCCGCCGATGCCCTGGCTTGCGCCATCTGCCACGTTAACCTCAGCCGCACCCGGGCGCTTACCGGCGGCGAGTTCTATCAACAGAGAGGAACCGGATACTGATGATCTCCCAGCTCCATGGAACGCTTGTCGAGGCCACGATGAGCTCGGCCGTTGTCGATGTATCGGGCGTGGGCTTTGAGCTCGGCATCTCGGGTAGCACTGCGGCCACGTTGCCGACGCCCGGCGGTGAGGTTCGCCTGTATACCCGTATGCAGGTGCGTGAGGACGCCATGACGCTCTTCGGTTTTGCCTCCAAGGACGAGCGCACGATGTTCGATCGGCTCGTGTCCGTATCGGGCGTCGGTCCGCGCCTGGCGCTCGCCGTGCTCTCCACCTATACCGTGGGCCAGCTGTATTCGCTGGTGATGGCCGAGGACGACAAGGGCATGGCCAAGGTGCCCGGTGTGGGCAAAAAGACCGCGCAGCGCCTCATCTTGGAACTCAAGAGCACCTTTGCCAAGGACAAGGGCTTTGTGCCGGTCGACGTGATTCCCGGCCAGGTTGCGATGCCGGTCCCCGCCGCCGCTCCCTCGGCGATCGATGACGCCCGTGCGGCGCTCCTTTCCATGGGCTTTAGCCCGCAGGAGACCGATGTTGCCCTGAGCGGGTATGATGGGCAGAATATGCGTGTCGAGGATCTGCTCGGCGCGGCGCTTAAGCGACTCGGAATGGATGCGTGATGTGGGAAGCCGATGACTCTCAGGACCTGTGGGCGACGCCCGGCACCTCGCCGGCGGCATCCATGGCGCACGGTGAGCGCATGGTGGGCTCGGAGCTGACGCCCGAGGACCTCGATGTCGACCGCACCTTGCGCCCCCAGCGCCTGGATGACTACTGCGGTCAGGAGCATATCAAGCAGAGCCTTCGCGTGCTCATCGAGGCGGCGCAGAGCCGCGGCGAGACACTCGACCACGTGATTTTCTCGGGCCCTCCGGGTCTGGGCAAGACCACGCTGGCCACGGTTATCGCCAACGAGCTGGGCGCTCAGATCAAGACGACGAGCGGTCCGGCCATCGCGCGCACCGGCGACCTGGCTGCAATCCTTACCAACCTGCAACCGGGCGACGTGCTGTTTATCGACGAGATCCACCGCCTCAACCGTTCGGTCGAGGAGGTCCTGTACCCTGCGATGGAGGACTTTGCCCTCGATATCGTGATCGGCAAGGGTCCGGCGGCGCGCTCGATTCGCCTGGATATTCCCAAGTTTACGCTGGTGGCGGCCACGACCCGTTCGGGCATGTTGACCGGCCCGCTACGTGACCGCTTTGGCATCTCGTATCGCTTGGATTACTACACCGTCGAGGAACTCGCCCAGATTGTGACGCGCTCGGCGACCATCCTGGGTGTGACGATCGACCATCCCAGCGCGCTCGAGATCGGCTCGCGCTCGCGCGGTACGCCGCGTCTTGCCAACCGTCTGCTCAAGCGCGTGCGCGACTACGCGCAGGTGCGCGGCAACGGTCCCATCGAGCTCGATATCTGCCGCCAGGCGCTCGAGTTTTTTGAGATCGATGAGCTCGGCTTGGACTGGATGGATATTCGCATTTTGGAGACGCTTGCCAAGACGTTCTCCGGACGTGCCGTCGGCCTGACGACGCTTGCCAGTGCGGTGGGCGAGGACCCGGGTACGCTCGAGGATGTCTACGAGCCCTATCTGCTGCAGTGTGGGTTGATGATTCGCACGCCGCAGGGTCGCCAGGCAACCCTGCGCACATTCGAGCATTTGGGTATCGAGCCGACCCTGTAGGAATGGGCTTGTTTTAGCGCATCTGTAGGCTATCGCTGGGCATCGGGTAAACATATCGCCGTTCGTCGGTTACGGGCGTTTTACTATTGCGCGCGCGTGCTATGCTGGATTGGTCTTTTTCTCATCCGGTAACGAAAGGACCGCCCATGCCTACTGACATCGAAATCGCACGTTCTGTTACGCCGCTGCCTATTACCGAGGTGGCCAAGAACGCCGGCGTCGACGTTAAGCATCTGATTCCGTACGGCTTTGACAAGGCAAAGGTCGACTATTCCCTGCTCAACGAGCCAACTGATCACCAGGCCAAGCTTGTCCTCGTGACCGCTATCAATCCCACGCCCGCAGGCGAGGGTAAGACCACTACGACCATCGGCCTGGCCGACGGCCTGCGCCGTCGCGGCGTCAAGAGCGCCGTGGCCCTGCGCGAGCCTTCGCTCGGTCCCGTGTTTGGCGTGAAGGGCGGTGCCGCCGGTGGCGGTTGGGCTCAGGTCATCCCCATGGAGGACATCAACCTGCACTTTACCGGCGACTTCCATGCCATCGGTGCCGCCAACAATCTGCTGGCAGCCATGCTCGACAACCATATTCAGCAGGGCAACCAGCTCGGCATCGACGTTAAGCGCATCACCTGGAAGCGCGTTGTCGACATGAACGACCGTCAGCTGCGCCATGTTATCGACGGCATTGGCGGCAAGGCCCAGGGAGTACCGCGCGAGGATGGCTTCGACATCACCGTTGCCTCCGAGGTCATGGCAATCCTGTGCCTGTCCACGAGCATCAATGACCTCAAGGAGCGCCTGGGCGAGATCGTCGTCGGCTACAGCTATGCCGGCGAGCCCGTCCGCGCCCGTGACCTTAAGGCTCAGGGTGCCATGGCGGCCCTGCTCAAGGACGCGCTCAAGCCCAATCTGGTGCAGACGCTCGAGGGTACGCCTGCGTTTGTCCACGGCGGTCCCTTCGCCAATATTGCCCACGGCTGCAACTCCATCATGGCCACCCGCATGGCCATGCGCTTTGGCGACGTCGCGATTACCGAGGCTGGTTTCGGTGCCGACCTGGGTGCCGAGAAGTTCCTCGACATCAAGTGCCGCATGACTGGCATTCGTCCCAGCGCCGTCGTGGTCGTCGCAACCGCCCGCGCGCTCAAGTACAACGGCGGTGTTGCCAAGGCCGACCTCAACGAGGAGAACCTCGAGGCCCTCAAGGTCGGCATGCCCAACCTGCTGCGCCACGTCGACAACATTCAGAATGTCTACGGTCTGCCCTGCGTGGTCGCCATTAACCGCTTCCCGACGGACACCGAGGCCGAACTCGAGCTCATCGAGTCCGAGTGCCAGAAGCTCGGTGTCAACGTTAAGCTGTCCGAGGTCTGGGCCAAGGGAGGCGAGGGCGCGCTCGACCTGGCCGATGAGGTCATGCGCCTGATCGAGCAGCCGAGCGAGCTCAAGTTTGCCTACGAGGACGGCGCCGATGTGGCCGACGCCCTCGAGGCCGTTGCCACCAAGATCTACCGCGCCGACGGTGTCGACTTTACGCCGGCTGCCAAGCGCCAGCTCGCCGAGCTGCGCGAGAACGGCTTTGGCAACCTGCCGGTGTGCGTGGCCAAGACGCAGTACAGCTTTAGCGACAACGCCAAGGCGCTGGGCGCTCCCGAGGGTTTCCGCATCACCGTGCGCGAGCTCAAGGTTTCCGCCGGTGCCCACTTTGTGGTCGCGCTGACCGGCAGCGTTCTGACCATGCCGGGCCTGCCCAAGGTGCCCGCGGCAGAGAACATCGACGTCGACAACGACGGCAACATCACCGGCCTGTTCTAAGTCTGCTGCTCATAGCCGCTTGCCCGCCCCGCCGCGCCAACCAAGGCCCGGCGGGGTTTTTTTGATCCCAAGGGGATGGGGGAAACGGATCATTTTGCGGCTGTTGGGTCAATGAGGCTATCCGTATGGGGTTGTTCGTCCAAAACTATGCCGGTTTACTACGATGAATCGGTATACCTCGACCATATCTGGATTTTCCGATAATGACCGATTCGTCTACCTGCGGTTTTGTTTTCTAGTAAAGTAGCGTGCTCAGGTTCGGGCGATTTATCGTAGTAAACCGGCATAGTTTTGGACGTGGCGGCAATGTTGCGCAACAAGAATGGGGATTTTTCTCGTACGGTGTAGTTGGAAGAACTGCGCGGGCGCATTGCGGCTGCGACGAGAGACGGGAGATGCGATGTATTGCACCAAGTGCGGAGCTCAGATACCCGATGGCTCCACGTTTTGCACGAGCTGCGGCGCTCGCGTGGGTGGCGCCGAGGATCAAGCGGAGCCTGTGGCGTTTCCGGTGGAGGACGCGCCGGCGTCCGCTCCTGCGGGGCAGCACGCTCCTCAGGGTGCCCCGGTTCATATGGCGGCGCAGCCTCGTTATGAGGAGCCTGTGGCCGAGCCTGCCGAGGCCTCTCAGTCGTTTGTCCCGACGCCTCAGCCCAAGAAACCCAAGCACAAGGGCCGCATCGTCGCGGCCGTTCTCGGTGGTGTTGCCGTTGTCGCCATTGTCGCCGCTATCGTGATCGTGCCGCGTATCGGCGCGTCGTCCGAGGTGACTTCGGGCGGCAAGGGCTACGTTGTCTGCGCATGCGAGACTAAAGTGCTGCCCAAGAACAGCAAGGGCAAAAAGCTCAAGAGCTATACCGTCGAGCTGACGCCGGTGTCCGGTAAGGGCAAGAGCTACACCATCAAGGTCGATGGCGAGGACGGCTTTGCCATGGAGGACTTTGGCGAGCTGCCCGACCAGAAGTACCAGATGACCATCACCTCGGGCAAGGGCAAAAAGAAGAGCACGACCACCATGAAGGTCGACTACGCCAAGGAAGGCTCGGACGCCCCTAAGAACGTTGAGCTCACGCAGTCCAAGAAGGAGGCCAAGGCTTCTGCCAAGGCAGCAGTCAAGACGGCAAACGAGCTGTTCACCGACAAGATTCTCGAGTACCAGAAGAAGTACGGCGAGGGTGAGGCCGTCGCGATTGATGAATACACATATGGAGCCCAGGGAGTTGCCTACGCCAAGCTTGTAGACTTTGATGGCGATGGTCAGGATGAGCTCTTGATTGAGTATTCTGACGAGCCGCTCGAAAACAGCAATGGCGCCACCGCCGCTAAGGCCGAGGTTTGGGCATACCGCGACGGCAAAATTGAGAAAGTATATGAGCCCGATATCTGGGTTGACGTTATGTGCGTTGGCGTTTCGCTCCGTGTATACGATTACGATGGCACCTATGGGTTCAGGCGATATTTGCATGATGGGGAGAAGATCAACGTCAAAGAGGTTCCAGTCGGGATGGACGAATCTCGTGATGGCTATGAGTGCGAATTCGATGCCTACGATGGTAAGGCGTTCAGCGCCGTTGCCGGTCCGGCGCCGATAAGCGATTCGAAGATTGCCGGCACCAATGAAGTGTCCGAGCTGAGCGCCGTGCTTACCAGCACCGAAGAGAGCGTAGCCGGCACCATCGCAACGGTGGCCACGACGCTGGAGCAGCTGAAGTCGAAGGACTCTGACGATGCGCAGGCGAGCTACGAGGCCGTTTCTGCCACGCAGGATGTTGACTTTACGGCTGCGGTTGGCGAAGGCCCGCTGAATCCGTCCCCCGATGACACATGCCAGATTACGGCTACGTGGACCTATCCCCAGGTGAAGGGCCAGGGCGTGGGTGTCGCCAAGTTTAACAAAGATATGGTCCAGCTCGTTGCGGATACGCTCGATGCGAGCAAGCAGGCCTCGATGGATGACGAGGACAGCCGCGTGACCATGATGTACACCGCCGAGATCGTCTCGATCGATGGCGATATTGCCTGTGTGCGCACGTTTACCGACAGCTATCAACCTCCGTATCGATCGGAGCGAGTGACAAGGTCGGCGTTCTACAACCTCAAGACGGGTGAGCAGGTTTCTCTCGAGGACTCGCTTGCGCAGCACGGGCTCTCGTTCGATACCCTCAAGAGCGAGGCCAAGCAGGCAATTAAGACGGCAAAGCCGGATATGGACTCTGTGTCCGAAGACAACATCGACGATGACGACAACTTTACCGAGGATCATTTCTACTACGACGGCAAGGGCTATATCGTTGTCCTCGATACTGGTGAGTTTGACTGCATGGCATGGGATACGCACGACTTGGTTGCGCACGCCTTCGACTCGAGCTATTCCTGCGGTCAGGATGTAACGCCCGAACGAGCCAGGGCTACGTACGTACCCAATGAGTAAGGTGGACCGCGAGGGATAAATTGAACTGTCCCCGGTGGCGTCAAGCAAAACGCCGCCGGGGACTTTTTGATGCAAATTGGCTCCGAAACAAGCTATCTAGGCCAGCCGCGCCACGAAAAGCGCCCATCTACTACGTTTACCAGGGTTGGACCGACCATGGAGCGTTTTTTAACAATGCGGCAAGACGTTTACCTGCGGTTTTGTTAACACAAATATGGCCATGGTTGGCACCCTTGGGTTAAATGTAGTAGATGGGCGCATTTTTTGGTACACAGCCCAAGAAGGGATCATTAGCCGCGCTGGAGGCCGAAGAGTTTGGCGTTGCGCTCGGCGACCATCATGTTGATGTCGGCGATTTCCATCTCGCCGTCAATGTAGGGCTGGTAGGTGCCATACGGATCGCCGGCTCCCAAGCTGCAGCTTCCGCAGTTATCGCAACTGCCGTTACCGCAGCCCGCGAGTGCCAGCTTAATGATCTCCTCGCGTTCGGCGCGCGTCGTGTCCTTGATGAGCTTGCTTTTTGCCATGACGTTCCTCGATTCGCTTGTGACCATCGGCCGCGCATGTCTTGTAGATACCGGCGGGCTTTGCCCATCATAGGCTTTTGCGCGGGTAGAATGCATGGATAACTTGATGCTTACGGGCGACGGAAAGGAAACGTTGCATGGACCAGGATAAGACGACCGTAATGGGTGGCTACGGCTCCTCGCGGACGGGCAATGGCGCCGATGAGACCCGCGTCGTGCCGAATCCCGGCTACGCTGCCCCCGATACGACGCAGGCGTCGGCCGATCCCACGCGCGTTGTGAATTACGGAAACGCAGCGCAGGACCCGTATGGTGTCTCGTCGCAGAGTCCCTACGGCAACGCGGCGGCAGACCCTTATGATGACCTGCTGCAAAATCCCATTCCGCAACCTCAGCAGACGACATATATGCCGCGCACGGCACAGCCGCGCTACGAGTCGCGCGACCGATATGCGCGCGAGCCGTATCGTGAGTATCCCAAGTCCATCCCTCAGTATGGCGAGGACGAGGAGAAGAAGCCTTCGCGTTCGTCGAGCGTGATCAAGAAGATCCTCATCGTGCTGGCGATCTTCTTTGCCCTGTCGGTTGTGTTTGCCATCGTGTCGGGCATGCTCAACAAGCGGGGCGCCACGACTGATACCACGGCCGAGCAGACCGAGACTACCCAGTCCGGCCCCGTCGATCTGAGCGATATCCCGGGGCAGTATTGGTCTAACGCCAAGAAGCTCCTCAAGTCGCGCGGGGCCGATCTTTCGAATGCCGTGATTCTGACTGACGACGGCTCAACGCCCGTTGTCGATGCCAACTGGGTCGTGACATCTGCCTACTATAACGACAACGGTAACCTCGAGATTCAGCTCACGCGCAAGGACAGCTCGTCGGGTAATGCGTCCGGCGACCAGGGCACAACGGATAGCTCGAGCTCCAACACATTGGAGGACCTGAGCGACAAGGCGCAGGAGCTGGGAGATAAGGCGCAGCAGTTGGGCGACACGGCTCAGAACCTCGGCGATACCGCACAGAATCTGGGCGATATGGCAACCAACGCCTGGGATACGCTGCAAAATGGTATTTCGGGCGCGCAGGGGAACTAGCGGTCGAGCTGCTAGAACCTTAGCGGTACAAACAAAAACGGGGCGCAGGATCGCGTGACCGGACGCATAGGCGCGTTGGTCGGCGGTCCTGCGTCCCGTTTTGCTGTCGATTACAGCTGCTCGGCTGGACGCTCGGGCGAGCTGAAGCCCGAGTCAAAGGTGACGACGCACGAGGCGTCGGGCCTGCGCTCGTGCACGATGCGCGTGACGAGTTCCAGCAGCTCCTCGTCAGATATGTCAAAGCCGTCGGGACGCACCAGGTCAAAGGACACAAAGCCGTCGTGCTCATGCAAGTCGTGGATGGAGAGCGCGGGGTCGATCTGCGCTACGCCGCGCTTGACCCAGCCCCGTAGGTCGTCGCCGGTTGTCGCAATGGGGTCGCAGTGCAGCGTGATGTCGATGCCCATCTGATGCTTGATGTCGTGTTCGATGGTGTCCAGAATCTCGTGGTGCTCAAAGGCATCGCCCTCGCCGGGCATTTCCACGTGTGCGCTGGCAAACTGACGGCCGGGGCCGTAGTCGTGCACCATGAGGTCGTGTGTGCCCAGGACCTGGGGGTACGACATAATCCTGTCGCGGATTTCCTGGACGAGCTTGGGGTCGGGCGCTTGTCCCAACAGCGGGCTGATGGCGTCGCGCACCAGGCCCATGCCGCTGATGCAAATGAAGATGCCCACGCCCAGGCCTGCCCAGCCATCGAGGTCAAAGCCGGTCGTCTGCGAAATAAGCGCTGCGGCAAGGACCGAGGCCGAGGTAATGACGTCGTTTTTGGAATCCTGCGCCGTGGCGATAAGCGTCTCGGAATCGATGCGATTGCCCAGCGTGCGGTTGAACGCCGCCATCCAAAACTTGACGAGCATGGACAGGATAAGGGCCGCAAGGGAAATGAACGTATAAGCGGTGGGGGAGGGCCTGATGATCTTGGTGACCGACTCCAGGATCAGGTTGATGCCGACGGCGCAAACGAGGACGGCGACAACCAAGCCGGCGAGGTATTCGTAGCGGCCGTGACCATAGGGGTGGCCTTCGTCGGCCGGGCGGCTGGCAAGGCGGAATCCGAGCAGGCTCACGATGTTGCTCGAGGCGTCGGAGAGGTTGTTGAAGGCGTCGGCGATGAGCGAGACGGAGCCGGCGAGCAGGCCCGCGATGCCCTTGGCCAGACACAGGGTGATGTTGAGGCCAATACAAATGAGGCTTGCGACAAAGCCCGCGTTAGTGCGACAGGTTGTATCGACCGGCTCGCCCTCGCTGCCGGGAACAAGCGTATGTACCAGCCGATTTACGAATAGCATAACGATCGTCCTTACAATCATGGTTAAGGGGATAGTGTAGCTCGCATGGGCGCGCCGTGCGCCGGTGCTCAGAAAATGCAGCAATGGTCTGCCCGCGCTAACGGGCGCGAGGCGGAGGGGACGACTGCCCGCGCGCCTTCGAGTTCACTGCGCCTTCCCGTCCGACCGGGTGCTCCATTTTGGGCCACATGGGTATGGGCATGTGTCTGCCTGCCCGACATACTTAATGTCGATAGCCCCTGTGCAAAGGAGGACGTTTCTATGGACGAGATGTTTGCCATTAAATGTCAAAACTGCGGCGGTCCTATGTACTCGCACCAGGCTAAACGCAGCTTTGAGTGCGCCTATTGCGGCACGGTCGTTCCGTGGCAGGCCGATGCGGGGGAGCCCAAGAGCGCCCTGGGCATTCGCCATACGCCGCTGACGGTTGTCGATGGACTGCTTAAGCTCACCCATGTGTCGCAGCTCGAGCGCCCGGTGGACCCGGACTGGTATTTCTTCAATGCGCACTGGCGCAATCAGTCGGTTCTGGAGCATCTACTGTGGGAGGACCGCGGCACGGCTCAGGAGTTCCAAGAAGCCACGCACGTGAGCATTCCCTGCCCCTTCTGCGGCGCATCCTTTGAAGGCGAGTCCACTCAGCGCGTGTTTGAGTGCCCGTCCTGCGGCAATAAGATCGGCGTTGCCGACCTGCTTAAACCCGGTACCTTTAGCAAGCGCCTGACCATGGGCGTTGGTGCGGAGTATGTACCCGAGCAGGGTATTCCCTGCGAAATCTCGCCGCAACAGGCGCGTGCCAACGCGCTGCAGCTGGTACGCCAGTATCCGGATGCCTTTGCGGGGCACGACGTGGAAGACGCGATTCAAAACGACATGATGCTCTTCTACTTCCCCATGGCGCTGGCGGACCTGCGCATGATGGCGTCCTTCCCGGGCAGGGGGCTGAGCAAGGAGACCTTGGTGTACTACGAGGTGCTCGACTGGGCGTATCCCAGGGCAAACTATCTGGATGTTCGCCTTATGGGCATTTTGGAGCCGTGGGACTTTGGCGAGGTGGGGCCGTTTGATCCTGCCATGCAGGAGGGCGACTTCCGCGTTGTCTCCGTCGATGCGTCTACCAAGGACCAGGTGGTCATTGATAAGCTGGCGCTCGACGTTGCCGGCAACGATGCCGAGGCGGTGCTGGGGCTCAATAAAAAGAGCATCCGCACCTGGGCGCGTAAGGCCCGCAAGCACAAGGACGGCCCGGTGATGGTACCGGTCTACTTTGTCGATCGTCCGGCGACGGACAGCCGCGATGGCGAGCAGGTGCGCATTGCTGTAAATGGCCAGACGGGTCGTGCGGCAGCGGTAGTGTTTAGCGACAAGCGTGAGACGCATGTGGTAGCGCCGCTCAATCCCAACGTGATGCTGTCGAGCGAAAGCACCGTGCACGCCACGCCCATCGAGGTCAAATACGTTAAATCGCCCTTCCTATACCAGATCGTGCGCCGTGGAGGCAGCGAGCAGCCGCGGCAGGTGGCAGCGGCGGCGGAGGGTTCCTGCCGAGACGAGAAGCCCAAGCGCCGCGGTCTGCTTGGTGCGCTATTTGGGAAGTAGGGTGCCCATCCGCATCTCCCACTTTCCTCTTGAGGGATGCTGCTTAATAGCAAATGGCGATTATCATAAAGCCTGGCGGAGACAGAAACTGCGACGTCGTCGGAGGTCTTCGCGAAAGGGTCTCGTGGCTACCAGAATGAAATGCTAGAGACAACAGAGGCACATTCCATGGGGGTGACGCACGTGGACAACGACACCTTGCTGTTTCAGGACAAAGGTTCGGGCAGGTTTAAAGACGTTAGGATTTACCCCAACCGCATCGAGGTGCTCAGGAAGGGCACTTTCGGCGGCAGACACACCGAGATTGTCTACCTTAAGGACATCACGGGGGTCAACAGGATCAAGGGCCGCAGTGTTTTTCTACGTAACAGGCTGTTGACTGCCTGTGTCTTTAGCCTGAGCAGCCGCTCCCAGGCCCAGGAATTTGTGAACGCGCTGAACATGGTGATGTAGCCGACGTCGGCGTTCGGGCCAGACTTACGCCCGCGCATCTGGCGGCACGGTGGCTGGTCGTTCAACCTGCGAGGCGTCCTTTATGAGCTGATCCCTCATGTCAAAATATAGGGGCGCAGAACGGTATTCCGCGCCCCTGATTGAGCCGATGCGTCTGAAAGCCAGCTTGCCTATTCGCTATCGTCCCCAGCGTTTTCGCGGTCACTGGCAAGCATTGCCGTGCCGGCGACCGTCGTCGCCACGGCGGCAGCGGCGAGCCCGGCGGCGATGCCAGAGCCGTCGCCCGTGTCGGCGAGCTTTCCGCCCGAGCCCTTGCCCTTGTTGCCCTTGCCGTTCTTGTCGTCGCTGCCCGCGTTGGCGCCGGCGCCGCTGCCGGTGCCGCCCGCACTGCCCGAAGTCGTCACAGTAAAGCTTGCGGCTCCGTCGGTGGCAAGCGTGTAGTTTTGCGCCGCGTCGCCCAACAGGCCTTTCGCACGCACCCAATACGTCCCCGCGGCAAATGCCTCGCCCTCGGCCATCGCCGTTCCCGGAGCGCCGTTCGCGTCGTGCACAAACTCGAGCTGGGCCGTGCAGGCATCGGTTTCGAGCTTGCCCTCGAGTGATGCCGCAATCTTGGCGCGCACGTCTTCGCCGGCCTTAAGGCCTTCGAGTCCCTCAAAATGGGGCGTCAGCGCGCGTGGATCGATATCGATGGGCACGGAGCCCCGCAGCTCCGTAACGGTCTCGTTGCCCAAGGCGTCGACATCCACATATTCGATGGCAAACGCATGGCCCGAAGCCGCCACGTTGAGTACGTTGCTGCTGTCGACGAGGCGGAAATGACCCTCGCCAACGGTCTTGCCGTCCTGGAGCGAGGCGTCGCTCAGCGAGTCGCCATATGTCATGTGCATGCGGGCTGGGAGGTAGCACGAAGCCGTCTGCTTGTGCTGCGTATCGTAATTGCGCTGGTAGATGCTTCGGGCCAGTGCCGCATCAACAAAGTCGGACGCAATGATGCCAATGTGCTTGCGGCAGTCCGCCTTTGTGCTCTCAACTCCGGTATTGTTTATATACGAGCTCTTGTACAGGTGCTCGTTGACCACTCGCGCTGCGGTAAAAGGGTTGTTTTGCGTGCAGCTCGTGTAGTTGATAAACCAGCAGCGCTCCGTTGCCTGCACCGTTGTCCCGTCCGCGGCAGTGATATCTACGGTGCTGCGCTCGAACTCGGACGCTGCCTTCAGGGCCATATCGACCCAGTCGATCTTACTGGATCCCGTGCAGTCGTAATGGTCTTGGGCATATACCTTGGTGCAATAGGGCTCTTTGGCACCCGCATTGCCCGCAGCCTCAAAGCCTCGCGCGTCTTGGACGAGGCACATGGACTTTCCGGAATGCGCCTTGATTTTGTCGTCCCATTCAGTGAGGTCGAGGCCCCACGTGTGGCCGTCTACGCTGTCGCCGGCGAGTTTAAATCGACGCAGCAGGACGATCTTTCCGCGCACCTCGTTCAGTGTGGGGACATGGCTCGACGTATAGAACAGATCGGAGTTATTGCCCATAACATTGGCGAAAGCCGTCGTAACGCTTTCGTCGGTAGCCTCGTCGTTGCCTCGTGACACCAGCATGATGAGCGCTTCTGACGGGTGTTCGTTCAAAAATGTTTTGAAGTAACCGATGACATCGGAGAGTTGCATAAAGCCCCCGTCTTTTTTGTGCAGGTAGCATATTCCATGGTCGATGCCGGGGTCGCCGTTCTTGTCGTTCTTTCCAAGTCGGATATCAAAATAGCGAATGCCTTCGAGCAACTGCGTGGGGATGTAATCCTGCTGGCACTTTGCAAGCGAGGTTTGGGGCTCGGTGTCGTTGTCGACGCTGCAGGTGCCCGAATCGTGAGTTCCCGGGATGCTCAGTTCGTCGAGGTACTTGCTGCCATCGACGTGGCTCATCCAACATGGTCCGTCGACGTAGCTGCTATACGTGGTCCAGTCGATGCTGCTAACTGTGGCATTGGTCTTGTCCATGCTGTAGCCGACAAGCTCGAGCTCCCACGGAATGCTCTTACTCTTATGGCAGATCTTATTGTTGTCCTGGTCTTTGCCGTCCTTTTCTATGGCCAGGTACTTAATGTCTTTTTCTCGGTTTCTTTCTCGACCGTGCGGTCTCGGATGATATAGGTACCGTTTGATTGACGCTCGAACGCAAAAGAGCGACTGGCCTTGCCGTCATGCTCGCCACTCCATACGTGGATGACCTTTCCATCTTTGTCCGAGTCGCCATCGACCGACCAAATGCTGTAGCCCGTCTTCTTGTGCTCTTCGAAATTGAGCAAGGTGCGGATAGCATACCAGTTTGTATCGTCATTCTTGGTCGTTACGTTCTCAAGGATGAGCTTGCTGGACGTGCCGTCATTAAACAGGTGGCAGACGTTGCCGATGACGTTGCCGTCTTCGTTGACGCTCGCGGTGCGAAAATAGCCCGCGGGGCGAAGGCGAATGACGAAATTGTTGAGGCTGTCCGACGGTGCGGGTGTGTTGTCTGCAAATGCCGCTCGCAGGGGAATGCCCGGCGCTGCGGTTTCGGGCAGGCTTGCAAGTGGTGACAACGCCGCAAGCCCTAGGCCCAGCGTAAACGCTCGGCGGCTGATGGCATGGTGTTCGGTCATAACTTCTCCATTCGCAGAGTGCGGTTATGCGATAGTTTTGGTCACTATACTGCCCAGATGTTTAAAGATGCTGGTTTAATTGTCTGCGCGGCGCAATAAATCGGCGGGCGGACGTGTTGGGGTGCTTGTCGTTTTCGTACTGTTGCTACATTTGGAGCGGTTCCGGCGTCCGGCATCCTCGCGTTCGTTGGCTACCGGCATAAGAAAGGGAGGGTCGGTTTACCGGCCCTCCCTGGGTACGAAGCGCTGGGGTACCGCCGCTTGTTAGCACTGCGCCCGTGTTTCCCGCTGCGCTCGCCAGTTACTTAGCGCTTGATCTCGATATCGTCGAGCTTGACGTCCATGGCCTCGGTCTTGGCCTCGGCGATGTCGTCGGCAAATTCCAGAGACTTCATCATGGTCTCGACGGCGTCCTTGTGCTCCTCGACGTTGTCGATGCGCACATACACGCTGCCACCGTCAACGTCGGTGAAGTACTCGGTCGTCACGCCGCCCGAGTGTGTGTAGGAAGCGTTGCGCCAGGTCTTGCCGTTGTACTTGACGGGGTCATTCTCGGTCCACTCAAAGCTGGCATTCCACTTTGCCTCGTAGTCGAACAGCTCGTCGGCGTTCTTGTCAGAGTCGAAGACGGGGATGAAGCGATCACTGGCGTGCTCGCTCTCGGTGAACTTAAACTGGGCCCTGTCGGCGGTGTCGCCGGCAACGTCGGTAATCTCGACGCCCTCGGGAACCTCGACCTTAAACCAAATGAAGTCGGTCCTCATATCCACGGCTGGCTTTTCTGCCCCGCCGCCACCGCCACTTCCGGTAGCGTCGCCGCTGCCACCGCAGCCCACCAGGGCAACTGCGGCAAAGAGACTGATGCAGAGAGTGAGAATCGCAAAGGCCTTCTTTTTCATGGTCGTGTCCTCCTCGATCTGTAACCGCCCATGGATTACCTGCCTTTACTGTACGCGTGGACGGCTCGCTAGGGTGGGCCATGTGTCCCATTCTGAGGGCCGGATTTGCGCCGTTAAGTGGCAATATGTTCGGGCGCAAAAGAGGGGAGGGCCGGCGCCGTCGGCCCTCCCCGGGGTGAGGTGCCCGTTGTTTTAATGGGGCGTTCGTGCGGGCGTGCGCGAACACGGATGGAGTCTTGTATGCCCCAGCTTGTGCTGCCCGGGAGTCTCGAAAGGTGGGCCATGTGTCCCATGTTTGCGTGTGCGGGCTTGCCGCAGGGTGGGCCTGACGCTGGGCAAGCGTGCGGCTTGGTTGATGCTCCCAATGTTGCGCAACAGCGATGCCGGCTTAAGGTTTTAGACTTGGCTGTGACAAAAGCTAAACCACGAAAGGTCGAACGATGTTCTGTCAAAAATGCGGACAGCAAGTGCCTGATGGATCGACGTTTTGTACGCACTGTGGGGCTTCGCTGGTTGGCGGTTCCGTGCCGACGCCTGCGGGCGCTGGTCCTTCCTCTGCCCCGGGCCTGACCCAGTCGATGCCGCCGGTCGCGCCTGCGCCTCAAAAGCCCAAGAGCAAGGCACCGATCATCATTGCTGTGGCATGTGCTGCTGTGGTCCTCATCGGGGGCGGCACGGTGTTTGCGCTTACGGTGCTCAACGGGTCAAAGAACTCCGGCACGCAGATTTCGGTGATCGATACCGGGTCTTCGGACGAGAAAGATTCTTCTGCCAAGAAGAAGAGCAACAAGTCCAAGGACAAGGAGTCTTCGTCATCGGATGACGAGGCCGTTCCCGAGGACGAGTCGGCATACTACGGCTCGGGCGATTCGGACGATTACCTAACCGACGTACATACGTACACGAACGACATGCATCCTTATAGCATGTCGATTCCCAATCGCTTTGAGATGGAAGATACTCCCAGCGGCAGCAGCACAAGGTACGAGGATCCGGAGACAGGTTTTGTGATCAGCCTGTCTGGCTACGTCAACGTTAACGACGAAACTGCACACGAGATGTTTGTCGATAAGGACACCTCGGGCAAGGCCGACCTCTATACCGCGGAGGGCGACAACTGGTACGTGGTTTCGTGGCGCGAGGGCGACACGATTACGTACACAAAGACGATTGTCACGGACTCGACGGTCGCCACGGCGTCTCTGGAATACTCGACTGCAAATCGCGATATGGGGTCGAAGATTATCGATACGCTGCTGCCGACGTTTCAGGTGGACTAGGCATTCGCGCCTATAGCCGGCAATCGGAAACGCCGATAGCCAGAGCTCCTGACAGTCTTTGTCTTATGGGCTAGACTGGCTTGGACAAGGTCGATGAATGGGACAACCGCTTCCTGGCGTCGTTGTCCCATTTTTTATTATGCGTGCGGCCCGTGGTGGCCGGCGCGGCGGGCAGAGGTGTTTCGATGAGCCAAGAGATGATGGATAAAACCTGTCGCGAGTTTGCCCAGGCGCTTGCCGCGCGTGAGCCGGTTCCCGGCGGCGGTAGCGCGAGCGCCTTTGTGGGTGCGCTGGGTGCCTCGCTTTGCGGGATGGTCGCTCGCTATGGGGCGACCAATCCCGCGCTTTCCGATCGCGCAGACGACCTGACGCGCGCATTTGCCCAGGCGGATGAGTTGGCGCAGGAACTTGTGGGTCTGGTCGCCGAGGACGTTCGTGCGTACGGACAGGTGTCCGCTGCGTACGGCATTCCGCGTGAGGACCCGGCTCGACCCGCGGCGATTCAGAACGCGTTGCACGTGGCAGCCATGCCACCGTATCGGATCATGGATGCCTGCGGGCGTGCGCTGGCGCTGCTCGAGGACATGGCAGACAAAGGCTCGCGCCAGCTGCTGTCCGACGTGGCGTGCGGTGCCGTGTTCTGCCGCGCCGCCATGCAGGGTGCGAGCCTGACGCTCTTCGCCAATACCACGTCTATGAAAGACCGGGTGCGCGCCGAGGAGCTCGAGGCGGCGTGCGATGAGCTGCTGGATACGTGGCTGCCGCGCGCCGATGCGCTGGCGCGCCGCGCCGCCGACGCCGCCAGGAAGAGGGGATAGCCATGGCAGAGCTGCTCAAAGGGGCTCCCGTTGCCCGCGCTTTGACCGAGGAGCTTGCTGCTCGCTGTGCCGCCCTGCGCGAACGGAGCATCATACCGACGCTGGCCATTGTCCGTGTAGGCGAGCGCGAGGACGACCTGTCCTACGAGCGCGGCGCTCTCAAGCGCTGCGAGAAGGTTGGCATTGAGGCCCGCCGCGTTTTGCTTCCCTCCGATGTTTCGCAGGATGAGCTGCTGGCGGCCATTAAGGACATCAATGCCGACCTGGCTGTTCATGGCTGCCTGATGTTTCGTCCGTTGCCCGCTGGGCTTGACGAGGATGCGGTTGCCGCATCGCTTGATCCCGCCAAGGATGTTGACTCCATGACGCCGGCCTCGCTGCTTACCACGCTTTCTGGGCGAGGCGAGGGCTTTGCTCCTTGCACGGCCGAGGCCGTGTTGGCGTTGCTGGACCATTATGGCGTTGAGCTGGATGGGGCCAAGGTCGCGGTTGTCGGTCGGTCGCTGGTGATCGGCCGTCCCGTTGCCGCCATGCTTACGGCTCGCAATGCCACGGTGACGACGTGCCATACGCATACGCGTGACCTTGCTGCCGAGTGCCGTGCGGCTGACATTGTGGTTGCGGCCGTTGGACGCGCGCACACAATTGGCGCGGATGCGGTTCGCGAGGGCCAGACGATCATCGATGTGGGCATTAATTGGGACGAAGCCGCTGGCAAGCTGGTCGGGGACGTCGATTTTGATGCTGCGGAGCCGGTTGTTGGCGCAATTACTCCGGTGCCGGGCGGCGTGGGGGCTGTAACGACGGCTATCCTTGCCAAACACGTGATTGAGGCGTCGGAGCGTGCATCGAAATAGGCGTTTTGGGCTGTTTGAGGGGTTAGCCATATACCACGTGGTCAAAAAGCGCCAAATATGAGTACTGTTGCCAAGATAGTCACATATGTTTTACGTCTTTTGGGCTTCCAAACGATATTCATTCTCGTTAGGAAGCCCATTTTATTGAACCTATGGGGAATAACGCTGTCTCAATTTTGGACAAATAGGGATCTTCGGCACTCATTACAAGGAAATTTGCTGCTACTAAATTGGTGACAGTACTCATATTTGGCATTTTTTGACCACAGGGGTTCCGAGAGGGTTCCGAGGTGCCGTGGTTTCGCCCTTTTTTCGCTGAAGCGATACACTGTACCCGTTTGATTTCTTCGCTCAAGGAGGATGCGCATGCCGTGCACAACGATTTTGGTTGGTAAGAACGCGAGCTACGACGGGTCGACGCTGATCGCCCGCAACGAGGATTCGTCCAACGGGGTGTTTGAGCCCAAGCGCATGCGCGTAGTGCATCCCGACGAGCAGCCGCGTGTCTACACGAGTGTCCTGAGCCACCTGACCGTTGAGCTGCCCGACAATCCCATGCGCTACACGAGCGTCCCCGACGTCGTTCCCGGTCACGGCATTTGGGCCGAGGCCGGTTTCAACGAGCTCAATGTTGGCATGTCCGCAACCGAGACGCTCACCACCAACGAGCGCGTCCGCGGCGCCGATCCGCTCGTGGACTACGTGCCCGCCAAGGGCAACGAGGGCGAGGACGGCTATGTGCCGGCGCAGCCCGGCGGTCTGGGCGAGGAGGATATGGTGACCCTGGTCCTACCGTACGCCAAGTCTGCCCGCGATGGCGTGCGCATTCTGGGCGACCTGCTCGAGCGCTACGGTACCTACGAGAACAATGGCATCGCCTTGAGTGACGTGGACGAGATCTGGTGGCTCGAGACCATCGGCGGCCACCACTGGATCGCCAAGCGCGTGCCCGATGACGCCTATGTGACCATGCCCAACCAGCTGGGTATCGACAGCTTTGACCTGGACGATGCCGAGGGCGCCCAGGTCGACCACATGTGCTCCGCCGACCTGCGCTCCTGGATGGCCGAGTGGCATCTGGACCTGACGCTGGGTGTTAAGGGCGACGGTCCCGCCGCGGTCTTCAACCCGCGCGAGGCCTTTGGCTCGCACAGCGACAGCGACCACGTCTACAACACGCCGCGCGCTTGGTACATGCAGCGCTGCCTCAACCCCAGCGATGTGTGGGACGGTCCCGACGCCGACTACACGCCCGAGAGCGACGACATCCCCTGGAGCCGTGTGCCCGAGCGCAAGGTGACCCTCGAGGACATCAAGTACGTGCTTTCGAGCCACTACCAGGGCACGGAGTACGACTGCTACGGCAGCAAGGGCACGCCCGCCACGCGCGGCGCCTATCGTCCCATCGGCATCAACCGCAACAGCCAGCTCGCCGTGCTGCAGCTGCGTCCCTATGCGCAGCCTGCGTATCGCGCCGTGCAGTGGATGGCGTTTGGCTCCAACTCGTTTAACGCGCTCGTGCCGCTGTACGCCAACGTCGAGACCATGCCCGAGTACTATGCCGACACGCAGGCTCGCGTGACGTCCGAGAATTTCTATTGGGCAAATCGCCTGATCGGTGCCTTGGCTGATGTTCGCTTCCATGAGTGTGGCCGCGCGGTCGAGGATTATCAGGAGAAGGTCGGCGGCATGGGCCACAAGCAGATTCACGACGTTGACGCTGTCGTAGCCGCGCTGCCCGAGGCCGAGGTGCCTGCCGAGCTCGCCCGCGCCAACGAGGAGTTTGCCGAGCGCGTGCGCGTAGAGACCGATGCTCTGTTGGGCAAGGTGCTCTACACCACGAGCTGCGCCATGAAGAACTCCTTCGCGATGAACGACAACGTAAGGTAAAGACAACCTTGCAACGAGCGAGCGGGGCAAACGCCGTCAAAGGCTTTGCCCCGCTCGATTTCTATCTCGGCGATAAAACGATTTTGTGTCGTTCACCCAATCTTGGGTACAAGAAGGCCAATGCAGTTGTTCACGATTGGAGCCAACCATGGTTATGAAATTCGATCAGCTTGTTAACGGTGCCATCAACGTGGGCTTCGGCGCCGCCGCCGTTGCCGTCGAGGGCGGCAAGAAGGTCCTCGACGACCTCAACACCAAGGGCGAGCAGGTCCGCAAGGATGCCGGCACCCCCGATATCGCCCGCAGCGTGTCCGATATGTTCGAGCAGGCGGGTGGCACCATCTCCGACCTGACCGAGCGCCTGGGCATGCAGGGCGAGACCGCGGCACAGCGCGTGCTTGACGAGCTCATCCTGGCCCGCATCCGCGTTATGACCGCCCCCGAGCGCACGGCCTTTTTGGCCCATGTGCGCGACATCGTCGATTCGGTTGAGGATAACGTGACCTCGGTGCCCGTCGAGTCCGTTGAGCCCGACGATGCGAAGGATACCGAAGAGGCCGAGTAGCAGCGCAGATGGCAGATTCCACCACCGATTACAACAATCTAGATCCTTTTGGTGACGAGGCGGCGGTTGTCGATGAGGTCGATGCCGCCGTCTCGGGCGCTCGCAAAAAGCCGCGCGCTGTCGATATGGTGCCCGAAGAGCCCGACGCGATGGCGCCGGACGAGGAATACCAGCTCACGCCGGTGGGTCGTCGCGAACGCATCGGGCAGATTGTTCGCCTGGTCAAAAAGTACCGTGTGTGGGATAACCTCACGCCGGTTCGCTTGCGCCGCCTGCTTGAGGAGCTCGGCCCCATGTTCGTCAAGATGGGGCAGATTCTGGCCAACCGGTCCGAGATTCTGCCGCAGCGCTTTTGCGATGAGCTGCGCCGTCTGCGTTCCGACGTGGAGCCGGTGCCGTACGAGGTAGTGCTCCGCTGCTTGGAAGAGGAATACGGCCTGCGCCTGGGGGAGATGTTCGATGCGATCGACCCCAATCCGCTTGGTAGCGCATCGCTCGCGCAGGTGCACCGCGCTCGTCTGGTGACGGGCGAGGACGTAGCCGTCAAGGTGCAGCGCCCCGGTGCGCAGCAGGTTATGGCGCAGGACATCGATATCATCCGCTCGGTGGTGCGCATTGTTTCCAAGTTCGTCAACACCGATCAATTCGTTGACCTGCACGGCGTAGTCGAGGAGTTGTGGACCTCGTTTCGCGAGGAGACCAACTTTTTGGCCGAGGCCAAAAACCTCAACGACTTCTACGAGTTCCATAAGAGCGTTCATGGCGTGACGTGCCCTAAATCCTATCTGGACCTGTGCACCGAGCACGTGGTGGTTATGGACTACGTCGACGGCATTTCGATCGCCGATCCTGAACGCTTGGTGGCCGAGGGCTATGACTTGGAAAAGATCGGTGCCGCAATCGTCGAGGACTACTCGACGCAGGTGCTCGATGACGGCTTTTTCCATGCCGACCCGCATGCGGGAAACATCATTCTCAAGGACGGCATCGTCTACTTTATCGACTTGGGCATGGTCGGACGCATGTCGAGCCACGACCGCGGTATCGTCAAGGATATGATCTTTGCCGTGGCCGAGGGCGACGTGCCAAAGCTCAAGGATTCGCTCATGCGCTTCGCCGTGACGCGTGGCGACTCGGCTGAGCTCGATCATTCGGCCTTTTTGTCCGATCTTGACTTTATCGTGGCTGACTTTGCGGGCCTTGACCTGAAGGATCTGGATATCGGCGAGTTTTTGACCTCGCTGTTAAACCTCGCGCGTAAGAATGACGTTGAGCTGCCGAGCGTGGTGACGATGTTCGCCCGCGGCATGGTGACGCTCGAGGGCCTGTTGACCGAGTACATGCCCAACGTCAACATGATCCAGATCATCCAGACGCACATCAAAAACGAGAAGAGCACCTACGCCCGCATGCGCGAGATGAGCCGCGATCTTGCCGCGAGCAGCTATCGCGCGGCAAAAGGCTCGCTCGAGGCGGCCGAGTATCTGGGCTTGGCTTCGCGTATGCTTACGCGCGGCCAGCTTAAGGTAAACACGCAGATCATGAGCAGCGATAAGGCGCTGCGACAGCTGGGTGGAATTATCGACCGCATGTCGATGGCGATTGTGATCGCCGGTCTGTTTATCGGTTCGTCGGTGGTGTACTACGCGCGCATCGAGCCGGTTGTGTTTGGTATCCCAGTCATTGGCTTTATGGGCTACGTGAGCGCGCTGGTGCTGGCGCTTATGCTGGGTCGCAATATCTGGCTCAACAGCCACGGCGGCAAGCACTAGAGGCTGCGACCGTCACCGCATTTTCCTATCGCAAACAATAGCTTTTACCTTGGGCTTCGCCTGCGTGCGAGGCCCTTTTGCGTGATAGCATATTGACGGTTTTAATCGATGGCCTAGATGGTGGTGCGGAGACGCACGAATGCGCGGTTTTCCTGCGCGTTTGGGAGAATCGGGGTGCAAGTCCCCGGCTGTACCAGTAACCGTAATTCCTCTTGGCTCGGGATGTTCGCGTCGCAGATCGGACGGCGCGCCCGAGTCGTTAAGGTTAAGTCGGATCGCCTCCCATCTTGCATGCGGCTGCGGCGTATGCCGCCGGTGTGCATAGGGCTCTGGAGGGAAGGGGGACCCCGATGGGGGAACTCGAGCGCAACATGCGCGATGACGTGGGGCAGCTTCAAGGCAACGCTCCAAGTACAGACAGTAGGAGACAAATGGATATGTTTGAGGACGAGTGCCAGCGTGCCTCGCTTCGTCGCCGTGGCGTAATCGCGCGCGGCGTGGCAAAGCGCTGCCTGGTGGCATTCCTGGCCTTCGCGATGGCCTTTGGCACCACGCCGGCTCAGCTGTGGGCCGAGGGTGCCGAGGGCATTACCGACGCTGTGGCTCAGGCTACGACGCCAGGCGAGGACGCAGCGCTTGCGGGCGGTACCGCCGAGCGGAGCGGCGCCGAGGTTTCGGATTCCGGGAGCGCGCCTGCAGCTAGTGCCGCCACTACAGAGGCAGCAACTGGCGACGAAGGCTCGGCGACGGGGGAGAGCCCTGCCACGAGCGAGCGGTCTTCGACGGCATCCGCTGGCCAAGCAGGATCTGCCGCCGCGGCTGCCGTCCAGACAGAGAACCCGACAGAAACTGGCGATGTCGTCAAGAAGCAAATCGAGGTCTCGTTCTCGATTATCGGCACCGATGCCGACGGCAAGGCTCAGACCTGGGTGGCGCCTACGCAGCTCAAGCTCGACGAGGGCGCGACGGCTGCGGATGCCTTCATTAAGCTGCAGGAGAAGACGGGCTTCAAGGCGAAGTACGATCCGAACACGGCATACGGTTTCTACCTCGAAAGCATCACCTCCCCGAGCGATGGCCGCACGCTTGCCTACGATCCGGCGACTCATGCCTACTGGCAGCTGTTCGTCGACGGCGCGTCTTCCTCGGTTGGCGCGAGCAGCGTCAAACTCACCCAGGGGCAGAAGATTGAGTTTGCCTTTACGGGTGGTAGCGCGTCCCCTGTCGTTAAGGACCAGCTTGCTGCGAATGTGACCGTCATTGGTCGCGATGCCCAGGGCAAGACTCAGACCTGGGTCGACAACGCGCAGTATGTCGTGACGTCCGGTTCGAGCGCGCTTGATCTTACGAAGGTCGCGCTTGAGGCGAATGATATTGACGCCGTTGCTGCGGGCTCCTTCATTCTGAGCCTTAAGTACAACGGTGTTGAGCTGGGTACGCCCCAAGATTATTCGACCTATTGGCAGCTGTTTATCAACGGCAAGTCGAGTGACTATACGGCGGACAATGTCACCATCCATGCTGGCGATACCGTCACGTGGTTCTACGGTGGCTGGGGCGACCAGTTGCCGTCCGATTCTGTCCATGCTTCCGTTCAGGTGCTTGGCAAGGACAAGGACGGCAAGCAGCAGGTTTGGGCTTCGACGGGCCAGACGAGTCTCAAGGCGGGCTCTACTGCTAAGGACCTGTTGGAGCAGACTGGTCTTAAACTCAAAGCTACAGAAGAGTCTTGGGGTTGGTACCTTAGGGGCATTACCTCGCCGCTTGACGGTAAGACCTATTGTGGCTCTGATGCTGCGACCAATAGCTATTGGCGCTTCTACGTAAAGGGCAAGTCCGACGCAAAGTACAAGTTCGCCGACGTTGGCGCTGGTGCCTACGAGCTCCATGAGGGTGACGCCGTCACCTTTATGTATGCTGGCGACAGCGATGCCCTCCCTGGTCAGGTGCTTGGATCCGCCGATATCATCGGCCCCGATGTCAACGGCAACAATACTCGCTGGGGCTCGGCAAGCAATGTTTCCCTGCCCGAAGGCTCTACGGCCCAGGACCTCATTGAGACGGTTCTGAAGGCGAAGGGCGTTACGTACAACGGCTCCCAGAGTGGTGAGTACTGGTTCCTCAATTCCATCAACTCGCCGTTCGATCACAAGCCGTATGCCTGGGATGCTGCGACCAATAAATATTGGCACCTGTATATCAACGGAGAGCCCTCCTTACTCTGCGCCAATCAGATTACGCTCAAGAGCGGCGATAATGTTACGCTTGCCTATACCACCGACGATTCGGCCATGCCCGATCCCGACAAGATTGTCGTGGACCCGAGCGCGACGACTCCTGATTGGGATGCCGAGTGGGCCGGCTACGGCAACAGTGGCAACGGTTCGACCGTAACGGATGCCAAGACGCCTGCGCAGGCCGCCGGTCTTAAGTGGGCCTTCGATTGGAAGGCCGAGTCTGGTCAGCAGTATGCCAACTGCAGCGAGCCTGTCATCGCTAACGGCTTTGTGTACATCGCGACCGAGAACGAGCTCATTAAGATCGATTCGTCCACGGGCAAAAAGGTTACCTCTGCGCCGCTTGCCTCCAAGGTGAGCTATACTTCTCGTCCGATCTATACCAATGGCCTTATCATCGTTCCGCTCAACGGCGGTGCGGTCCAGGCGATTACTGCAGACAAGCTGATCTGCAAGTGGCTGACGCCCGGTTTGACGGACTTGACGCAGAGCTCCTGCACCGTCGTTTCGGACGGCGAGTACGTTTATGTTGGTACGGTCGATATTTCGTATGACGAGAATTACAACGCGACCTACGGCAACGGCTCCTTTGCACGCATTAAGATTGCCACGGGCGAAGTTTCTTGGCAGAACATCGACCCTACCGAGGGCTATTACTGGACTGGTGCGGCTTTGACGGATAAGTATGCCATCGTTCCTACGAGCGCGGGTACGCTTAAGTGCATTGATAAGACGACGGGCGATGTCGTTTCGACCATGGAGCTCGGCGCTGTCGCAAATGCCGATTGCATTGCCGATCCGTCCAATGGTTCGACCTTCTATCAGATGACGCACGACGGAAAGCTCCATGTGATTTCGCTTTCGGCGAAGGGTGTGCTGAGTGCACAGAAGACGGTTGATCTGGGCCTTACGAATAATCTGAGCGCCCCTGCGGTGTTTGGTGACAATCTGATTGTCGGCGGACAGACGGCTACGGGCTCTGCTCTGGTTCTCTATAACCTGAAGACGGGTAAGACCACGATGGTCGCTGCTGCCGACGGCAAGGCGCTGCCGGCTGGCCTCAACGGTATTGCTGCTACTCCGCTGGTGAGTGTTCAGGGCGGCAAGACCTATGTGTACTTCACCGTTAACAGCGCGGATAGCAAGGATTACGTCAACTACTCTGCTGGTGGTGGCGTGTATCGCTATACGCTCGGCGATGCAGAGGCGACGCAGATTTATGATGCGGCTGGCCATTACCAGTACTGTGACTCTCCGGTCATTGCCGATGCATCTGGCAACCTGTACTACATCAATGACTCGGGCACGCTGTTCAAGCTCGGGGCCGTTGAGTCTTGGACGGTTGCCTTTAATTCCAACGGCGGGTCTGCTTGCGACACTAAGTTTGTTGCTACGGCCGACGGCAAGCTGGTCAAGCCGGCCGATCCGACGCGCGATGGCTACACTTTCGGCGGTTGGTTCACCGATGAGGCTTGCACGCAGGCGTATGACTTCAGTACGCCGGTGACGGCCGATCTGACGCTGTATGCCAAGTGGACCAAGAATGCTGTTAACCCTGGCGGCAATGGCGGTTCTGGCTCCAATGGCGGCAATGGTGGCGCTGGCAACGGTTCCGGTTCTGGCGCTGGCACGGGCACGGGTTCCGGCTCCGGCACGAAGGGCCAGCAGACTGGCGGCGCTGTCGCTCCGGGTCATAAGCCGATGACCAAGACGACGGTGTCGACCAAGACCGAGACCAAGGACAACAAGTCCAACAAGAAGGACTCCGATAAGTCCGATAAGAAGGACGAGAAGAAGTCTGACAAGAAGTCTGACAAGAAGGACAGCAAGTCCGACAAGAAGTCCGATTCCAAGTCCGATACGGGTGCTGCTTCCACGACCACTGCTAAGAAGCCCTCTAGTGCTTCCGAGCAGGAGACTGGCGCCAACCCGCTCGCCATCGTTGGCATCGCCGCCGGCGTGATTGGCCTTGCGCTAATCGCCGTCTTCGTGCTGACCAAGCGCGACAAGGGTGACGGTAATGCCCGATAAGCCCAAGGAGACCAACGGGCAACAGCCCGACTCCTCGTTTATCCAGCTCGATGATCCAAAGCAAAAGGGCGCCGCTTCGGCGGCGTCCGCCCCTCGTCGCAAGGCACTCCTTGGCGTTCTGACTGCCGCTTGCACCATTCTGATCGTCGTCTCGCTGGGTTTCGTCCACCCTTCCACAAGCGGTGCCTGGTCCATCGACTGGATCATTCAGACCGTGACGGGGGAGAGCGTCGTCACCAAGGATACCAAGGCGTCTGGCTCGACTACTACTTCGGGCGAGGCCAGTTCCAAGGATTCCAAGTCATCGAATGACGCAAAAGATGAGTCCAAGGATTCTGATGAGTCCAAGTCCAAGGACGATTCCGGGTCTTCAAACAAGGAATCGGACAAAAAATCGGATAGCAAGAAGTCCGATGGTCAGGACGGCAAGAAGTCTGGCGATAAATCCGCTGCCCAAAATACGGGAGCCGGTGATACTGCCAATGTGCCTGGCGGTGCTTCTTCGGGCGGTGGCCAGTCGTCTGATGGAGCCTCATTCTCTAATGGCGGAAGCGCTCCCTCGGGCGGCCAGGGCGGCTCGCAGGAGTCCAACTACGTTACGGTGACGGTTTCGGTCACATCGAGCTCTGTGGGCAATCCTGTGTCCTCTGGTGGCACCTTTACCTTTAACGAAGGCGCTACCGTCTACGATGCCCTGTGCGCGCTGGGCCTTTCTGTCAACGCACATGGCTCGTCGTACGGTACGTATGTCTCCGCGATTGGTGGTTTGGCCGAGAAACAGTACGGCGGCACGAGCGGCTGGATGTACTCCGTCAACGGCACAACGCCCATGACGGCCTGCAGTAACTACGTTCTCTCCAATGGCGACAACGTTGTTTGGTATTACGTAACGGGCTAGAGGCCTCGACATAGCGCGCCAGACGGGCGGTTCGGACCAACATCCGGACCGCCCGTTTTTCATGCGAATGGGACTGGGTCGCCGGGTCTCTCTGCAAACAAAAAAACCGGTTGGAACGGGAATTCCAACCGGTTATACATTCAAGCAAATAGTGAATCGACTACGACCGTGCGCCCTCGAGGAAGAAGCGGCGGCTGAAGTAGTTGTACCAGGTGACGAGGAACGTGGCGATGGCCTTCATGGCCTGGTAGCCGATGCTCAAAAACGTGACGCCCACAAACATGTACAGGTCGTTGAGGCCCAGGCCGATCACCGACAGGATGGTGAAGATCGTGAACTCGCGCTTGCGGCTCATGCCTTCGCGGTGGTCGAACACGTACTTCATGCTGAGCCAGTAGTTGACCACGACGGACGTGATAAACGAAACCGTGGTGCTCATCAAAAAGTCAAGGTGGAACAGCTCGACGAGCGCAATGAGCATGCCCCAGTCGATGCCAAAGGAGATAAGACCCACGACAGCAAACTTGAGGAACTGCTTGGTATGAGGTTGTGCCAGCGCCTTGCGCACGTAATCACATCCAATGCGTTGATGAATCGAGCAGAGGATACTTTAGAGCTTTTGCAAGGGAAACGTAAGGGCTTTGCCAAGAACTATACGAACTCGCCAAATTTGCAAGAGACAATCCGCAAACGTTGTAAATCCTTCCGTAAACGAGCAAGGCCCACGAACAACGCAGCGCTCGACGCACGTCGTCCGTGGGCCCCGTAGTGCAACGAGGAGGCCGAGCTACTTGGTCTCCTCGCCCTCCAGGAAGATCTTTCGGGTCACAAAGTTGTAGACCATAACAAGCGCGGTGGCGCAAATCTTGGCGATATTGGCCTCGAGCCCTAGGCCGGCGTTGAGCGCCAGCACGATACCGTCGTTGAGCGCCAGGCCGATCACGGACAGCACGACAAAGATAATGAACTCGCGGCGGCGGCTCATGCCCTCCTTGTGCGCAAACACGTACTTCATGCTCGCGACGTAGTTAAAGATGAGCGAGACGATAAAGCCGCTGGTGTTGGCGATCAGGATGTTAAGGCCCAGACCGTAGTGGAGCAGATTCATAATGCCAAAGTCGATAACCGTGGCAATGACACCGACGACGCCAAATTTCATGATCTGCGCAAGGAGCTTTTGCATGGTACCTGCCTTAAGCTGGCGCCGAAGCGCCGCGGGGATGACAAACTCAGCAAGTTTAGCCAATCCCCGCGGGTGGTGCTAGGCGCGCTCCTCGATAGCACCGTTTCTATATGCATCGAGCAGCTGACGCAGGTCCTGGATTTGGCTGCGGATCTTGGCGCCAGTATCGGTGTCGCTCACCATGCGGCGACGGTCTGCTTGGTCAAAACGGTTGGTCTCGCTTTCGATGTCCACGTTGCGCGTGAGTGCCTCGGCAACCGTCGTAAAGGCCCGGTGCGACTTGAGGCGGCAGCCGCGCGAGCTCGAGATGAGCGTATAGCCGGCGATACCCGTCTTGGGATGGTAAGCGCGGCAGAAGCCGCCATCGATGACCAGCAGCTTGCCCTCGGCGCGGATGGGCTGCTCGCCCTTGGTGGTTTTAACGGGCGTGTGGCCGTTGATGATGTGGCCGGTCGGCGAGCATGCCATGGGCGCGACGCCAAACTCGCGCATGATGTCATCGCAGACCGAGGGCGACTTGGTAAGCGTAAAGTACGGGTCCATCGGCTCGACCCAGGTGCTCTTATCGGCGATATAGGCGCGCTCAAAGGTACGCACCAGGCGTCCGCTGGCGGGCGAGTTAAAGCCAATCCACAGGTACCACATCCAGTCGAGGGCGTCGCGGTCGCCCACGCGCCAGGCGCGGCGGGCGATGTGGTCGCAAAAATCAAGATAATCGCGCCCGGCGTGCCAGGTGCCCAGACAGTTCATGCTGCTAAAGGTGCCGTCTTCGTTGAGCGGAACGCAGCCGTGGAAGAGCAGGTTGCCGTTGGCGACCTTGTACATCGAGCCGTGGGAATAGAGGAAATCGATATGGCGATGCAGGTGATCGGCGGTGACAAACTCGGACACGAGCTTGTCGATGATGTGCTGCTCCTGGGGCGTGAGCGTATAGGGGTCCGCCGGATCGACGGTGGGGAAGTCGTTGGTCGTGAGCGGCCACACGCTGCCGTCGGCGAGCGTGACCGTGCCGGTGTCGTGTTCGATCTTGTCGAGTAACAGGCGGTCGGTCATGTCGAACTCGGGGTGGCGCTGGATAATCTGGCCCTCGAGCTTAAAGAGCAGCACGTTGATGGCCTTGATCAGCGGGGTGATGGACTCACCGGCGGTGTAGGTGGCATCGGCAAAGGCAACAAGCTCACGCAGCGAGATGCCGTAGTCGTTCTCGAGGATCTCGTAGTTGTCGTAGCGTAAGTTGTTGCGCAATACCGTGGCGATGCAGGCGGGCTCACCGGCCGCAGCGCCCATCCACAGCACGTCGTGGTTGCCCCACTGGATGTCGAGCGAATGGTAGGTGAGCAGGCGGTCCATAATCTTGGCCGCGCCGCCGCCTCGGTCGAAGATATCGCCCACCAGGTGCAGGTGGTCGACGGCCAGGCGCTTGATGAGCGAAGCGAGCGACTCGATAAAGTCGTCGGCGCTGGCGGTCTCCAGGATGGACTCCACGATGCGCTCGTGATAGCGCACGCGATAGTTGTTCTCGTCCGGGTGCGTGTGCAACAACTCGTCGATGATATAGGCGTAGTCGCGCGGGATGGCCTTACGCACCTTGGAGCGCGTGTAGCGGCTTGAAAGCGAGCGAGCGACCATGATGAGCTGGTCAAGCATCGTCTTGTACCAGGTGGGCGAGTCCTCGCGCTGGCTGCGGACCAGCTCGATCTTCTCGCGCGGGTAGTAGATGAGCGTACACAGCTCGCCCTTTTCGTCAAAGGTGAGCGTGTCGCCAAAGATCTCGTCGACATGTTCGCGCACGACGCCCGAGCAGTTATTGAGGATGTGCATAAAGGCTTCGTACTCGCCGTGCACGTCGCTCATAAAATGCTCGGTGCCCTTGGGTAGGTTGAGGATGGCCGAAAGGTTGATAATTTCGGTAAACGCGGATTGTTCGGTGGGGAACTGTCTCGACAGCAGGCGCAGATACTTGAAGTCTTGCGGGTTGCGATCGAATGCGACCATGAAACACCTTCCGATGGGGCTGGTAAAACTGATAAACAGCGTCAAACGTTTATCAGTATGCGCCGCTTTTGTTTCCATTTTGCGCCAGCGGCTGAATTGTCGGCTGAACGGTTTGGTAAATCGATTTAGTTGAGGTAGATATGGCGGTTGAGTGGAGACGACAGAAGGTGTTTTCTCAGATATTTATGCGTGGGGTCGGTAGAGACGATGGTGGTAAAGATGTTCGCTATTATTGCTTCGATTTGGTAAATAGTGGACATATGTACCGTATGTAGGCTCACTGTGCGATAATTTGCGCAGTAATGAGTAAGGAGCCTCATATGAGTGATTTTGTCCTGACCTGTGAATCCGCCGCCGACCGAACTCGGGAGTTCTTTGCGTCGCGCAATATCCCTGTCGTGTGTTTTCATTACGAGATCGACGATGTTGTCTATACGGACGATCTGTATCAGTCGATTACGCCGGACAAGTTTTTTGCCCAGATTGCCGCGGGCGCCATGCCCAAGACGTCTCAGGTGAGCGTGGGTGAGTACGAGGAGTTTTGGGAGCCGTTTGTTGCCGAGGGTAAAGACGTGCTGCACCTGACGTTGTCGTCGGGTATTTCGGGCACGTATGGATCGGCCTGCGTCGCGGCGCAGATGCTTGCGGATCGCTATCCCGAGGGCGGCAAGGTGCGCGTCATCGATTCGCTGGGGGCGTCTTCGGGCTTTGGTCTGTTGCTGGAATATGTCGCCGACGTGCGCGATAGCGGGGCTTCGCTCGACGAGACGGCCGCTTGGATTGAGGAGCATAAACTCAACCTGCACCACTGGTTCTTCTCGACCGATCTGTCGAGCTACCTGCGCGGCGGTCGCATTTCGGCCGCGAGCGCGATCATCGGCACGGCGCTCAAGATTTGCCCGCTTATGACGGTCGATTGCGACGGTAAGCTGGCACCGCGTGAGAAGATTCGCACCAAGAAGCGCGCGATTTCCGAGATGGCTAAGACCATGATGGCACACGTGCAGGGCGGTACGGATTATTCGGGTAAGTGCATCATGTCGCACTCGGCGTGCCGCGAGGATGCCGAGGCGGTCGCGGCGCTGATTGAGGAACAGGTTCCGCAGCTTAAAGGCAAGATTGAGATCAATGACATCGGTACTCTGATTGGCTCGCATACCGGACCTGGTACGGTGGCGCTCTTCTTTATGGGCGACAGGCGCGTGGATTAATTTGCCCCATCACGTCGCTGCATGATTGCTCAAACGAAAACGGCCCGCCTCACGTTTGTGGGGCGGGCCTTGCTGTTGCGGCTAACGTTTCTTTCCGCGGAAGAAGAAGCCGTGCAGTGATGGCTTAAGGCCGCGGTTGGCGCGATGCTCCTCGACACGCTCGTGGATCGAAGCGACGCGCTCGATGACTTCGTCGGGAATCGGCACGTCGGGATTCATGTTCTCGACCTGGCTGACCTCGGCGGCGGCGACCTGGTCGATAATGGGCACATCGTCGCGCGAGATAACAGGGGTGGCGTCTTCCTTCATCTTGCGATAACGCTGCATCATGTCGGTCTGTAGCTGCTGTGCCGAAGGCGGCGTCCAGATGATGGCGTTGGCGCCGGCAGCGATGGTCTCACGGATGCTCTCGGGTGTCTTGCCGCCCGGCGCGATGAGCGGCAGGTTGGGATAGTGCTCGCGCAGTTCACGCAGGACCTGGGGTGTGTTTTTGCCGGCTGCGATGTTGAGGATCTTGGCGCCGGCGCGCACCTTGGCGTGAGCATCATCGTCGCAGCGAACGACCGTGGCGATGACGGGGATGTCGGCGATGTTGGTGATGTGCTCGACCATCTCGGCAGTGGCGGGGGAGTTAACCACGCAGCCCGCCGCGCCCTGCATCTCGGAGACGGCTGCCATCTGCACAGAGCGCTTACCGGTCGTAGTTCCGCCGCCCACGCCTACAAAGACCGGGCACTCGGCGACGGTCAACAGTGCCTGTGTAATGGCGGGCTGCGGCGTGAAAGGGTAGACCGCAAAGACGGCATCGGCGTTGGAGTTGCGGATAACCGCGACATCGGTGGTGTAAATGAGCGACTTGATGCGGCGGCCGAAGAGCGTGAAGCCGCTGGCCTCCTCGATCTCGTCGGGCATGCGAAGGGCAGCCTTGCGCAGACGTCCGTCGATGGGCAGGGGCTCCATAGGGAGCAGACCGTTGGGCGTGACGGCTACCTGGGGCTCGGTGAACTCGTCTGCGAGCTCGACCTCGGAGAAATCGACCGAGGCGACGATGTCCTCGTGAACCTCGGCGGGTACATCGATGGGAGCTTGGTCGTTTGCCGCGGCAGGCGTGTCGAAGGAGCTGGTGCCGACGAAGGCGTCGACGCGCTCATTTAGATCGTTGAGGGTATCCATGGAGACTCGATTCTATGTGATGACGGCCGGCGCGATGCAGCCGGAATTGCGAATGCTAAATCGTTTGACGAGTTGATTTTTCCCCGCCGCGCCATCCGTTAGACCGAAGGGCAGGCGAACGTGAAGGAGCTGTGGTGGCGGGGATCGAGGTGCTATCTTGAAAGTCCCGTTTAAAAGAGAGGTGACGCGGTATGGAATTGACAGCAATGTTTGGCTCGATTGGCCTGTGTGTGGGCGCAATCGTTGCCGCCGCGGTCATCTACTTTGTGGTCACGGCCATTAAGGGCAAAAGGGCCGAACGCAAGGAGCGCACGATGCTTAAACAGCATCGCGACCAGCAGGGCAAACGCGCACGGAGATAGCTTGTTGAGTTTTGGATCCGTGCGCTAGCTGCGTTTTCGGATCAGGGCAATGTAGAAGCCCTCAAAGTCGCGGCTAGGCGGAATGGTCAGCGTACCGGGCATACCGTTGGCGACGGCCGAGACATGGCCGGCAGCGATGGCCTCGGTGAGGGCGTTGCACTCGATATGCGGCTCCTCGCCGGCATCCTGGGCGCGACGCGTTTCACTTTCGCTCGGTGTGCCGTCGAGGGGGATAAGCTCGCAATCCATGTGCTTGTCGAGGGCCTCTTGCAGGGCGTCCTCGTTTTCCTGCGGCATGATCGAACAGGTGGAATAGACGAGCGTGCCGCCCGGTTTGAGGGCTCCCATGGCGCGGTCCAGAAGCGCGCGCTGCGAGCGGGCGCACTTGACGAGCAGCTGCTCGGTCAGGCCGCGCAGGCTTTTCTCGTTGCCGCTGATGACGGTGCCCGTGCCGGTGCAGGGGGCGTCGAGCAGGATGCGGTCAAAGCGGAAGAACTCGTCGAGTTCGCGTGCGTCGATGCGCATGACGGGCACGTTTTTGGCACCCTGGCGGTGGAGGTTCGACTCAAGCTTTTCGGCGCGGGGAATGCTCATCTCACAGGCCGTGAGGTGTGCCTGGCCCTGGGTGAGGGCGGCGATCTGCGTCGTCTTGCCGCCGGGGGCTGCGCACATGTCCAGGATGTCCTCGCCTGCCTGGGCGCCCAGGACCAACGGCGGCATCATGGACGACAGGCTCTGCAGATAGATTTTGCCGTCGCGGTAGATGTCGAGATCCCACAGATCGGAAACCTGGGCCTCGGGCAGGATAAAGGCGTCCGGATACCAGGTAACGGTTTGGCGCGCGATGTCGGCGGCATCGAGCGCGGCGGCGATGTCCTCGGCGGTCGCCTTGAGCGTGTTGGCGCGCAGTGTGACCGGGCGTGTGGCCGCGGCACCAAAGCCCTCGATCATGAGCTCGGCATCGGCGGGCGCATAGGCGCCGGCGACCGTGTCGACCATAAAGCGCGGCAGGTCGGCGGCGGAGTGTTGGGCGGCAAGCTGGTCGGAAAGCTCGGTGGAGGCAAACTGCCTAAGCTTGAGCTCGGGCTTAACCTGCTTTTTCTGCTTACGACGACGCGGCTTGGACATCCGTCTTTCCTTCCCGTTCCAAATTGACTACTTTCCGGGCACGCCGCTGCTGGCGTGCTTTAGTACTGGCTCTCGTGCTTGCTGAAGAAGTCGAAGCGCGGGGGCAGCGGCTTCACGCGGTGCTCACCGGGCTTCTCGCCCAAGCTCTCCACAAACTCGTCCGTGGAGGCAAAGATGTTGTCCCAGCTAAAGAAGGCGACCGGGTTAACGTCGAAGTACTCGCAGATGAGCTCGCAGCCGGCCGGCACGATGCCGTGCATGAGCACGGTCGCTACGCGCAGCTCGGTAAAGGCGTCGACGAGGGCCTGCGTCATGGCGGCGTTGGCCGGCTCGCCCTCGAGCTTGTTGGCGGCCTTGGAGGCATCGCTCCAGCGCTTGTTGGCGGCGCGCAGGTAGTCGTCGCACACAGCGAGCGCTCGGTGCGTCTCGAACTTGTACATGGTCTGCTCAAAGGCGAGGGCCGCCTGCTGGGCGGCTTCGACCACGGTGTCAGAAGCGGCACCGGCGGGGATGCAACCGTTGCGATAGGGACTTTCGTCGCCCTCCTTGACGGCGACGCCGTAGAAGCAGCTGCGGGCCAGGCGGTTGAACACGCCGGTCAGCAGCGCGCTCTCCTTAAGGGCGGGGTCGATAACGCGCTTGTCGTCGCAGGCGCGCACCTCGTTGCCGTCCTTGTCCTTGCCGGTCACGCGCGTGTCGTATGCCTTGGGGCTAAAGCTCACCGGCTTCTCGGACAGGCCGAGCGACAGCCAATGCGCGCGCATCTGCTCGCAGGTGTAGTGGTTGAGCAGGTCGTCTGCCGGCGGGGGAGGAGTCTGCGAGGACGAGCTGGCCTTTTTGCCCATGTAGAGCAGGTGGTAGCAGGCGCTGACGGTGCTCTGCGTGAGGTTCCAGCCTAGGGCCTCCCACATGGCGGTCTGCGCGATGCAGTAGAAGTAGATGTTGTCCTGACCGATAAACTGGTAGATCTGAGCGTCGTCAGAGCACCACCAGTCGCGCCAGTCGAGCGAGCTGTGCTGGTAGGTGGGCGCGGGCACCTGCGTGGAGTCGGCAGCGGGCTCGCCCATGAGGGCGGCATCCTGGGCGGCGACGCCCTCGGTCACGCCGGCGGCCTTGGCATCGCGCGCGAGCACGGTACGCGTATAGCTGATGGGCGCCCACAGGCTCTCGGGCCAGCACCAGCAGGTGACGTCGGAGACGCCATCGACCTCGGGCACCGGAACGCCCCAGTCGATGTTGCCGGTGATGCGGAAGGGCACGAGCGCCTTGCCGCTGCGGAAGCGCACGCCGCCGTTGGCGAGCACCACATGGGCGTCGTCGCGCTCCTTCCAGCTGGGGAAGGTGACGGTAAAGCTGCTCTTGTTTCCCTCGGGCTCCAGCACGGTGTGCTCGGGCAGCTGGTCCTCGACGGCGTCGAAGGCCTCGCGGAACTTGTTCTGAATATAGAGCTGTGCCGGCAGCAGCCACTCCTCCATGGTCTTGGAGACCACGGAACGAACCTGCGGGTTCTGGGCGAGCTTGGCGGTGTAGGTCTTCATAAAGTCGAGGTAGGCCGGCAGGTCGAAGTAGAGGTTGTCTACCGGGCGCAGCTCGGGCACCTCGCCGGTGAGCTGGCTCTTGGGCGCGATGAGCTCCTCGGGCTCAAACTGGTGACCCAGGTCGCACTCGTCGGCATAAGCCTTCTCGGACTTGCAGCCCTGGATGGGGCAGCGGCCGATCACCTGGCGGCCGTTGAGGAACGTGCCGGCCTTGGCGTCGTAGAACTGCAGCGTGGAGCGCTTGGAGATGGTGCCCTGTTCGTGCAGACGCTCGATAATCTCGGCGGTCACCTCGTTGTGAATCTGCGCAGCCGGCTCAAGGCCCGAGCCGCCGTAGATATCGCAGCTGATGTTGTAGTTGTTGAGGGTCGCGGCCTGGCGGGAGTGATTGGACTCGACATACTCGGCGATGGACTTGTCGTAGCCCTCGTTCTCCTTGAGCTTGCGGTAGCTCTCCATGATGGGCGAGCCGTAGCAGTCGGTGCCCGAGGTGAAGATGACGTTCTCGCGGCCCAGACGGTCGCGCAGGAAGCGGGCGAAGAAGTCGGCCGGGACAAAGACGCCACCGACGTGGCCAAAGTGAAGGCCCTTGTTGCCGTAGGGCTCGCCGGCGGTAACGATGGCGCGGCGAGGCCAGCTGGGACGGTCGTTCATGGAGTATTTGGATGCCATGGGACTCCTTCGCATATGGTGAGAGCGCGGCCGGGCGCAAGGCCTGGCGACGCGGTGGTCAATTCGTGCATATCGTTCGACATTATCGCACATGCGGACGGGTACGTGGCAGGGGCGCTATCCTAAGATGCTATGAATGAGATTTCCAACATACATGCGTTTGAGGACGAGGATTTTCTGCACGCCTGCTTTGTGTGGGGGATGGCCGTGCTCGGCGCATTTGCCGTGTGCCTGGTGCCGGTGTTTATGCTGCTGGGCGGACCCGCGGACCTGGATGCGGCTGACGCGGGCGGTTGGACGGCGGTCGTGGGCTGGATAGTCGGCTTGGCTGCGATCTCAATGGCGTCGTTCGCCGTGCACGAGCTGGTGCACGGTGTGTTTTTTAAGCTGCTGGCGCCTGCGGGCGCGAAGGTGACCTTTGGGGCGAATCGCGAGACAGCGATGATCTATGCCTGCGCCGAAGGCGTTGTGTATTCTCGCCGGCGGTACGTGGCGGTTTGCCTGGCACCGACGGTTGTTGTGACGACAACGCTTGCCCTGGGGTTTGCGTTTTCGGGCCATCCGCTGCTGTGCTACCTGGCGGCCGGCTTGCATTTGTCGGGCTGTGTGGGCGACTGGTATTACGTGCGGACCATCTTGCGCGACCGCCGCATTGTTGCCTGCGAGGACACGTCCTTCGGCGTGCGCTTTTTTGGGTGAGGAGATGTCGATGAAGCCGTTGTTGCTGCATGCGTGCTGTGCGCCGTGCTCGCTTGAGCCGGTCCGCCTGCTGCGCGAGGAAGGGTTTGAGCCCACAATCTGCTGGACAAACCCCAATATTCAGCCTCACGATGAATGGCAGCGGCGTTTGGACGAGCTGCGCCGGTGGTGTGCCGATGGCGACATCGAGCTTATCGAGGCGGGGGAGGACCGGAAGCGCTGGGAGGCCGGCGTGGCACCGCTGGGCGCCGATCGGCCTCGTCGCTGTCGCGCGTGCTATGCCTTGCGCTTGGCCGAGGCGTGCCGCGTGGCCCAGGAGCGCGGGTTTGAGTTTGTGGGCACGACGCTCGCCGTCTCGCCGTACCAGCTGTTCGATACCTGCAATGACGTGCTTGAGCGCTTGGCGGCGGCACATGGGCTCACCCCGGTGATTCGCGATTTTCGCCCGTATTACCCCGAGGCGACACGCCGTTCGCGCGAGCTGGGCATGTATCGGCAGAACTACTGCGGCTGCCGCTTCTCGGCCGTCGAGGCGGCCATGGACCGCGCCCGCATCCGCGACGAGCGCAAAGCCGCCAAAAAGTAGTTCACTTGGGACGTCAGCCTGCTAGGATGTAGAGCGGACTTTAGCTATATAAGGAGTATCCGACGTGTCTATGCGTACCGATGATTTTGACTATAACCTTCCTGAGGAACTGATTGCACAGGCTCCTGCCGAGCCGCGCGACTCCTGCCGCCTGTTGGTGGTGGATCGCAAGGGCTCCCGGGCGGGAACGCCGTTGGAGCACGGCGGTACCGTTGAGCACCGCATCTTCCGCGACATCATCGACTATATCGAGCCGGGCGACGTGCTCGTCATCAACAAGACGCGCGTGATGCCGGCCCGCCTGATCGGTCGCAAGGCCGGCTCGGGCGGCGTGGTCGAGACGCTGCTGCTCAAGCGCCGCGAGGATGTGGATCCGCTGGGTCACGTTTGGGAGTGCCTGGTCAAGCCGGGTAAGCGCCTGAAGCCCGGTGCTCAGATTGAGTATCGTGCGGGCGGCGCCCATGCGCCCGAGGGCGCGCCCGTGGTGCTGACGGCCGAGGTCGTCGACTTTGTCACCGATAGCCGCGGCGGCCGCCTGGTACGCTTTGAGCCGGCCGGTTGCAATGCCGCCGGCGAGCCGCGCACGCTCGACGAGGCCATCCATGCTGCCGGCCACGTGCCGCTGCCGCCCTACATTACCGATTACGAGGGCGATCCCGAGAAGTACCAGACCGTCTACGCCATGAAGGAGGAGCACTCGGCCGCTGCTCCCACGGCGGGTCTGCATTTTACTCCCGAGCTCATGGCTGCCATCGAGGCCAAGGGTGCCAAGTTTGCCGCCGTCGAGCTCGAGGTGGGTATCGATACCTTCCGTCTGGTGGAGGAGGACGACCCCGCGCAGCACGTGATGCACACCGAGCGCTACCACGTGTCGCAGGAGGTTGTCGACGCCGTGCATAAGGCGAAGGCCGAGGGCCATCGTGTGATCGCCGTCGGCACTACCGCAGTGCGCTCGCTCGAGAGCGCGTTTGACGCGGACGCGCCGGTGTCCGATCCGGCTGTGACGGCGCGCTATTTTGAGGGCCGCGAGGACGGGGCCGACACGCTCGGCCGCGGCGACATCGTGGTGCGCGAGAACGCGACAACGCAGCTCTACCTTATGCCCGGCTCGACCTATCACGTGGTCGACGCGCTGATCACGAACTTCCACGTGCCGCGCTCCACGCTCATGATGCTCGTAAGCGCACTTGCCACCCGCGACCAGATCATGGATGCCTACGCCGCTGCTATCGAAGAACGCTACCGCTTCTTCAGCTTTGGTGACGCCATGCTCATCTTGTAGGTTACGGCGTTTTACAAACGCCGTAACCGGTCGACGCTGCGCGGGCCGCATTTGGACAATCTGACGTTCAACTTCAAGGGCGCGACCAGAAGGTCAGCGCCCTTTCGTTTCACGTCACCTTGCCTCAAATGCGACCCGCTCGCTGTCGTTGCCAAAACACCGGCATTTCTTTGGTTGTCAACAAAACATCGGTGTAGTCATTGGGGACGTTCTTAAACGACTACCTTGCATCAATCTAAATAAGTTGCGGTGAGATAGTTCTTGAATTGGCCTTTTTGGGCTAAACAGGAACTATCTCACCGCAACTGCGTTGAGCGTTTTTTTGGCGGCTGGTTTACTTGCTCGCGAACAGCCAGACTAGGATGATCACCAGGATTGCGGCGACGATGCAGACGATGGCGCCGGTGAATTTGATGCGTGAGTCGCGGGTGCGCTCGCGCACCGCGTCCTCGGTGGCCTCGAGCTGGGCGACTTCTCGCTCGGTCTCGGCGTGTTCGGCTTTGTCTCGGGCCAAGGATCCTGCAAGCGACTCAGTGATCTCTGGATGGTCATGTACCTCGGTCGCCTGCTCGATGATCGACTGTGCATGTGCGGCATCTGCTTGGGCGTTGGCGATGCTTTGCTCTTGGTCGCGGCGTGCCTTGTCCTCGGCGGCGATCTTCTCGCGCAGTTCGCGCTGGCGCGTCGTGGCGGCAGTTTTCGCCGTCTGCAGCTCGTCGCGCGCGGCATCAGCCTCAGTCGTCACGGCTTGGTGCGCGCGTTTGGCTTCGGCAATGGGGGCTTGAGCCTGCTCGACGGCCTGCTCGGCTGCGGCAAGCGAGTGCTCAAGGTCGGCGGTGATGCGCGGGACATCTTCTTCGGCTTTACGCAGGGCATCTGCCGTGTCGGAGATCTGCATCGAGAGCTCGCTGGTGCGCACCGTATAGTTGGCGGGATTTGCCGAGGGATTGCGTTGCAGCTCGGCATACTCATGACGCAGCGTCTCGAGCTGGGCGCGCGTGGCGTCGACGGTTTGTTGTGCGGCGGCAATGCCGGCGTCTCGCTCGGCCTGCACCTTGTCGCGGATGCGCTTGGAATCCTCAAGACGTCGAACGAGGCGGTTGCCGGTCTCGCGCGAGCTTGCCTCGCGGGCCTCCACGGCGTCGAGCGCGGCCTTCAGGCGGAGCTCAGTCGCGTCATCCTCTGTCTTCATTTGTTCGAGCTGACTCTTGAGCTCTGTCGCTTTGGCGGCGTGGGCATCACGGTCAATCTCGGCTGCCGCAGCGGTCTTTTGCGCTGTGGCGATCGCCTGACGCTGGTCGGCGACGATCTGGTCGTAGCGGCCTGCGATATCCTGGCGCGTCTCGAGCTCCTCGGCCTGATCGACAATGCGCTGCTCAAGTTCGGCCAGGTGGGCGCGGGCATCGGCAAGTGCCTTTTTCGCGGCGTTCATCTCGCGCATGGCCGAGGCGCCCTGGGCAATAAAGGTGCCCACGGCGTTCGCGGTGTTCGAGACAGCGGTCCCCAGATCGCGGTTCGCGTCGGGGGAGTGCGGGGCGATCGGGCGAGCGGTGTCGACAGCGTCCGCATCGGCAGCCTGCGGCGCGGCGATATTGCCGGTACCGCCCTCGACCACAGAAAAGCCCGCTGCGTGCGGATCGACCGCATCGGCGCCAATCGTGGGGTGCTCGAGCTGCAGAAACGAGGGCATGGTGCTGCCCTGGTCGGCAACGGGGGTCTCGCCGGGTACAAAGGTCGAGGCCGCCTCGGCGGCCTCCTCTTCCTCGGCATCAATATCGGCATCGGCCACGGCGTCTTTCATCGCTTTGACGGCATCCATCATGGAGTCCATGACGGCATCGAGCTCTTCTTCCGAAGACACCTCGATGGGGCCCGCTGCTTGCGGGGCGGGGTCCGTGTCAGGTTCGGCATCGCTCGGCTCCGGCTGCTCGCTTTCATCATGCTCGACAGTATCGTCTGTGTCTGTTGCCTTATCCGCACCGGCGTGCGCATCTGCGGTGGCGGGCGCATCGGTGGAGGCGTCGACGCAGGCAGGAGTATCGCAGTCGTCGACGGCGTCTTCGGAATGATCAATATGCTGCTGAGTCTGGGGGTCCAGCTCGTCTGTCATAGGCATGTGCTCCTCATCGTTGTTTGTCACCCTATGATAAAGTCTCGCGCCGACATCCCACGCGCTGCAGCAAAGTTTCAAAACGTGTTCGATGGCTCGATCTGATAACGATAACTCGGCCGCTTTATCCAGTTTGTACTTGACAATCCCTTCGCCGAACGACGTGGTGCCGTTCGCCTACCGCGGTCTTTTATTTTCGCTTGAACACGCTAAAGTTGCATCTCAGCTTTTGGCGCGTGAAGTTGGATACGCGCAGTCGGCGGGCGTGCCCGTCGCGATTTGAAAGGACTTTGTATGGGACTTTTCACTGGTAAGACCGTGATCGTCACCGGCGGCGGCAAGGCCACGCTTAAGGACGGTTCCGCTGGCTCCATCGGCTACGGCATCGATATCGCATTTGCCAAGGAGGGCGCGAACCTCGTCATCACCGGCCGCAACGTCGCCAAGCTCGAGGCCGCCAAGGAGTCTCTCGAGGCCGAGTACGGTGTCAAGGTTCTGCCTGTTCAGGCCGATGTCTCGGCTGGCCAGGATAACGAGGCCGTTGTCCAGAACGTCATCGACAAGGCCATTGAGGAGTTCGGCCGCATCGACGCCGTCGTCAACAATGCTCAGGCCAGCGCCTCGGGTGTGACCATCGCCGATCACACCATGGATCAGTTTAACCTGGCCATTTACTCCGGTCTGTATGCTACCTATCTGTACATGCAGAAGGCCTATCCGCACCTGAAGGAGACCAAGGGCTCCGTGGTCAACTTTGCCTCGGGCGCCGGCCTGTTTGGCAACTATGGCCAGTGCAGCTATGCTGCCGCCAAGGAGGGCATCCGCGGCCTGACCCGCGTTGCCGCCAACGAGTGGGGCAAGGACGGCATCAACGTCAATATCGTTTGCCCGCTTGCTTGGACCGCTGCGCTCGAGAACTTCCAGGATGCTTACCCCGAGGCTTTCAAGGCCAACGTCCACATGCCGCCGGCAGGCCACTACGGCGACGTCGAGAAGGAGATCGGCCGCGTGGTCGTTCAGCTCTGCGGTTCCGACTTTAAGTACATGAACGGCGAGACCGTCACCCTCGAGGGTGGCATGGGCCAGCGGCCGTAGGGGTTACGCGGTTTTACCAAACCGCGTAACTAATCGACGCTGCAAACGGCCCCAAGCGGCAATCTGACGTTCAACTTCAAGGGCGCGACCAGAAGGTCAGCGCCCTTTCGTTTCACGTCACCTTGCTCGCTTGGGGCCGTTTTCGCTCATATGACCCAATCCGCTGTCAAGAGCCACAATGGCCCCGCCGACCGCTTGCAATCGGTCGGCGGGGCCTGCCGTTGAACCCGTCCCGGTCCGCCCCCGGCATGTCGTCGACGCCTTCGGCTCAGTCTCATATCCGCGGATACCGCTCCGGCGGCCCGCACTCCATTCCTTCGGCGGGGCTCCCCAAGTCTGACTACGCGCATGCGGCCGCTGCCGCGCGCACAGCGAGAACGGGGGTGTCCCCGAAGGCTGCCCGGCTCGCCGGGACGGGGGCTATGTCTATTCGGTTGCCTCCCGGCACATCGCGCCGAGGGCCCACAGCCACCTCACGAGCTCGGCGGCGGTGGCGGCGTTCGCCTTCGCCTGGGGCATGCCCCTGGCGAGCATCTCCTCGCGGCGCCGGAGCAGGCGCTCGGAACCCTTCCTCCCGTGCATCCTCACCTCGAGCGGGACGCCGCTGCCCTTGGGCATCAGCTTCGGTTGGTGGCTCGCCTGGGCGTAGCTCCAGGACCCCTCGACGGCCAGCCTCCTGACGAGCGCGTTGCCGGCCCCGCTGATCCCGCCGAGGCGCACGGAGTCCGCGCTCGACCTCTGACTCGGGGCGAGGCCGAAGTAGGACGTCACCTGCCCGCCGGAGCGGAACCTCGAGAAGTCGCCGACCTCGGACGCGAAGGCGGCGGCCAGCGCCCGGATGCCGCCGTCGTCGGCGGGCCGGACCTTGTCGAGCCGCCTGAGGAAGTCGTACGTCCAGTACCTCCGGGGGTTTCCGGCCGGCGTCGTGCCGCCGTAGGCGTAGCCACGGCGGGCCAGGAACGCCAGGAGCCGCTGCTTCGCCGCCGCGAGCCTCGCGGTCGCCGCGTCGTGGGCCCCGGCGAGGTCCCTGAGCCCCTCGATCTCGGGGGACGGCACCCATACCGGGGAGATATCGTGCGACAGTATCGCCTTGGCCATCCTGGCCGCGTCGTTGCGGTCGTTCTTGGACGAGAGGTCTGCCGCCGACCTCGGGACCTTGGAGACGGCCGCGACGACGCAGTCGACGCCGAGCCCGGAGAGCTCCCTCTGCGGGGCGAAGCCGAGGTAGCCGCTCTCGTAGGCGGCGAGCGACGGGCCGGGGA